>Ga0209137_1003099_pt1 | contig 14136 bp, 18 predicted proteins | sample SaaInl5LU_22_DNA_FD_184642 | JGI IMG/M metagenome (GOLD analysis project Ga0209137, IMG submission 184642) | Marine microbial communities from expanding oxygen minimum zones in the Saanich Inlet - ESP_105LU_22_DNA (SPAdes) (version 2) | ecosystem: Environmental > Aquatic > Marine > Intertidal... | reverse complement strand
GACTCTTTATAGGGTGAAAAATGATCACCATCAAATACATAATCAGTAGAGATGTGAATTAACTTCCCATCTACTTTTTTTAAAGCATTTACAAGATTTGAAACACCTATTGAATTAACTTTTTCTGCAATTTCAGTATCCTTTTCTGCTTTCTCAACATTAGTGTAAGCAGCGCAATTAATGACGGAATTAATTTTATGATCTATTATAAATGTTTCAAGTACTTCATAATTACAGATGTCCAACTCAGGAAGATCCTTAAAAATAAAATCTATTTTATTATAGCTATTTTCTAACTCTTTAATTTCTAAACCTAGTTGACCATTTGATCCAGTGATTAATACTCTCATATTTTAGTTTGTAAAGGGAGATTCAAATTCTGATAAAAAAGGGAGTTCAGCATCTTTTGCAGAAATTATAACTTCACTATCTTTTATATTCCATTGAATATTTAATTCTTTGTCGTTCCATCGAATACCTGCATCAAACTCTGGTGCATAGGTATTATCTACTTTATAGGCAAAAGTAGCGGCATCACTTAGCACCAAAAAACCATGTGCAAAACCTCTTGGCACATATAATTGACGTTTATTATCTCCAGACAATAGTACTGCTATATGTTGCCCATATGTTTTTGAGTTTTTTCTAATATCTACCGCAACATCAAGCACTTTCCCTTCAATACACCTTACTAGTTTAGCTTGCTCAAAAGGTGGTTTTTGAAAATGAAGACCTCTCAACACATTCTTAGTTGATTTAGACTCGTTATCTTGAACAAAAGAGGCTTTACCAACAACTTCTTCAAACTTCATTTTATTGTAAGATTCTAAAAAATAACCCCTATTGTCTCCAAAAACTGAGGGCTCTATAATATAAACATCTGATATTTCTGTTTTAATAAACTTCATTTTACTCTTTTACTAATTTTAAAAGATATTGACCATATCCATTTTTCTTTAATGGTTCTGCTAATTTCTTCAACTGCGCCTTGTCTATGTATTTCATTCTAAAAGCAATTTCTTCTAAGCAGGCTACTTTTAATCCTTGTCTTTTTTCTATGGTTTCAATAAACTGGCCAGCTTCCATTAGGGAGTCGTGAGTGCCAGTGTCTAACCATGCAAAACCTCTACCTAACAATTCTACCTTTAAATTTTGTTGTTTTAAGTATTCTTGATTTACGGATGTAATTTCCAATTCTCCTCTGTGAGATGGTTTTATTTTTTTTGCAATTTCCACAACGTCGTTTGTATAAAAATACAATCCAACGACTGCAAAATTTGATTTAGGATCAGTAGGTTTTTCTTCAATAGAGGTTACATTCCCTTTTTCATCATATTCTGCTACCCCATAGCGTTTAGGATCATTTACATAATAGCCAAATACAGTTGATTTACCTTCAGATACATTATTTTTAGCATTTTGCAGAATTCCTGAAAAACCATACCCATAAAAAATATTATCCCCAAGTACTAAACACACATCATCATTTCCAATAAATTCGTCTCCAATAATAAAAGCTTGCGCCAAACCATCTGGGCTCGGTTGCGCTGCGTAAGACAGTTTAAGTCCTATTTCAGAACCATCACCCAACAACTTCTCAAAATTGGGTAAATCTTCCGGAGTTGAAATAATTAAAATTTCTTGAATATCAGCTAACATTAATACTGATAACGGATAATAAATCATCGGCTTATCATACACCGGTAACAACTGTTTAGAAACTCCTTTTGTTATTGGGTATAAACGGGTGCCAGAACCTCCTGCTAATATGATTCCTTTCATATTTGTAAATTATTATTTATAATTAAAATTTAATTATGAAGTTTTATTCAGAATAAAAGAGAATTTCATCTTCTTTAGGATTAATAAATTCGTGACCTAAAGTTTTATCTAATCCTTCTTTAAGAGAATAAGGTGCTTTAAACGTACTATGGACTTTATCAGAATTGAATTGAGTAGTTGCACAAAATTTTTCAACCCTTACAGCGCTAATTGAAAACTTTTTTTTTGAAATAAATGATACAGTATCAAATATATTTCCAATTAAAACACCAAGCCAATAAGGCATTCTCTGTTTCGGTAAGGTTAATTTCATTTTATCCTCAATTACTCTAGTTAATTCTGTCATAGTATAATCAGGCTTATCTGCATAATTAAAAACATGATAACCAAATTCATTTTTATATAAGCGATCTTTAATAAACGCAACTATATTGCCAACATAAGCCATAGATTTTTTGTTTTCGCCATCTCCAATCATCATAAATCTGCCGGATGATATTTGCTTTAATAAATTATAAACATTACCTCTATTTCTCTCTCCAAATATTACTGTTGGACGAATTATTGTTACTGATTTCTCTTTCGGATCATTATCGTACCATTTTTTTATAACTTGTTCAGCTTGCCATTTACTCTTCCCATAGTGATTAAATGGATCCTCAAAATGTTGCTCATCTGGATTTGATTTGTTTAAGCCATAAATAGCAACAGAGCTAGTAAAAATTAAATTTTTAACACCAGCTTTGTCCATAGCTTTAAGAACATTTATGGTTCCTTGAACATTAACGTCATAATACAAAGAAATAGGCGAAACGTTATCTCGATGCTCGGCTGCTAATAAAACAACACAATTTATATGTTTAGATATTTTTATTTCATTTAAATTACGAATATCTCCAATCGTTGTGAGATTATTATAAAAAGGACTTGGATTTTTATCAAGATTTTGAATTTTATCTTTAGATAATTCTTTTAGTAAAAATGAACCCACAAAACCTGATCCGCCAATTGTTAAAACCATATTATTTTCTTAAAAATTTTTTATAAATTAATTCTAATATTTTTTTTGGAAGTAACCTAGGTACTCCCCTTAAAAAAATATTTTTTATACAGATGGGCAGTGATGTCAGCCCCTCATTTAAAAGTCGTATTTGAAATCTCAACTCATTTTTAAAAAACATAAAACCATGTCTCCTACCAATCATGTCGTTACCGACACGCGCATGAACTAAACTATTTGTCAAATTGATTCCTTCATGATCTTTCAAAACTCTCATCCATAAATAATAATCTTCATATCCAGGCATATCTCTATACCCTCCTTTCTCCAATATTACTGATTTTAAAAAACCAACTGTCATGTGATTAAAAGGATTTCTATAGAATTTTAAAATATTAATTTGATTGAAGCTTGCTGGTACCTTTCGAATTCTTGATAAATCATAAGGTTTGAGATTAAATTCTTGAATATTGGATCCAATGATAACTGCTTTATTACTTTTTTTATTAAAAACCTTCACTTGCTCTTCAAATCTAGAAGGTATTGATATGTCATCGGTATCCATTCTAAAAACGATTTCATTTGAACAGTTATTTAAACCAGTCCTAAGTGCATTCCCTAATCCTTTATTTTTTGGTAATGAAATTATTTTTAAAGGAGCAATTAGGTTAAAATCATCGATTACAGCATCTAATTCGGTTGTCAAAGGGCCATCTTTAACTATAATAATTTCTGTTGGTTTTAAAGATTGATTAATCCAAATACTATCCAATGAAGCTTTTAAGAAAATGGGGTTTTCAAGTTTATAAACTGATAAAAGAACTGAAAAATGAATCATTTTATTTTGCTCTATTAATTACATAAATAAACAGTAATTCAGATATCGATTTTATTATTAAAATAATCGTAAGTATTAATAAATTTATATTAAAAAACTTATTTATAAAATAAAACAGAATAAGATAAATCGACATACCTATAACTGGAAAAAATGAAATACCTATTCCTTTTAAATCACCTATTTTACTATAAATGTAATACTGTGAAAAAATTGATATAATTAAAGAAAATGAAAAAAGTAAATAATTGTAATCAATATCGAAAATAACATATATTGAAAAAATAGAAAATACTAAAAACATTCCAATAATTAAAATCAACCTTAGGGATAACTTTATCTGTTTATAGAGAAATAAATTATTTAAAAAACCAAATAATCCAAATAATTTCATATTTGTTTCAGTAAAATATAAATATGAATTTCTTAATGGGAAACCTATAAATGGTATTACTAAAAATCTATCTATATTTCCAGAAGCGAAAGTGAAAATATTTAAAAAAAAGAACTTAAAATCAGAGAAATCTATTGAGTTTCTTATCTCCAAATTTAATTTAAAATACATAAATATAAAGCTAAAAAATGCCAATAAAGAAATCAATATTAACAGTAGCAAAAAAGAAGGAGTAATCATGTTATAAAATAAATAAATGACACTAAAATTCAATAGATTTTTAATAATAAAGCCTATTAAATAATTCGCTTTTGAATCATATAAAGATTTAAATTCATTGCTAAATAAGCCTATAAATACAATAAACAAATATGTGAATTGAAAACTTAAATCAAACAATAAAAGTACACCCAACGATAAAAACGATAATATAAGCAAACAAGCCAAGACGACTATCACTACTATTAGTAAATTATATTTTTTTTTATGGAAAAATGTATTTTTTAACAGTCCAATATCAAACTGATTTAATAAGCTAATTATTACAAATAAATCTAAAAGATTATTGTTTTTGTATAAATTCAAAAAATATAAATGAACAAGAATAACGATTGGATAAACAATAGCTAATAAAATATTTCTTTTTAAAAACTCTAATAAGCCTTCTAACTTAAGTTTCTCAGCACTAAATTTCATGACGCTTTATTAATTTTTATTTTTGTAGAAAAAATTAATAAAGTAAAAAACACAGTAGTTAAGGGCATACCATAAATAGACCCATAAAATGAGTCTGTAAAAATAATAAAACCAGAAATTAAAATAATTTTATTTGAAGAGGTAAAAGTATCATAACTTTTTCGAAACATTAATATCATTATTATAAGAAATAATATGAAAGGAAAAATGCCATAATGAACAGCTATTTCTAAATATTGAGATTCTGTAATTCCATAATCTGCAATGTTATCAAATGAAATAATTTCAATTGGATCTTTATTAAAATCCTGCCTGCCAAAATAAGGATTCTTAGCTATATTATCAATAGAATTAATCCAAGCGTAAACCCTGTATAAATTAGATTCACTAAAATTTAGAGTCACAGTATAAACTGTTACTGCAAAAACTGATAAAATGAATAAAAAGGAATATATTTTAATTTTTAAGAAACTAATTCCTTTTTTTATAAAATAAAAAGCAATCAAAAGCATAACTAATAAAATAAATCCTCTAAGTGTTCCTATCAAAATAATATTAATAATTGATAATATCATAACTGATTTATTCCGTTTGATATAAGCAGATACAAACCCAATAAAGCTAATATTCATACTAAAGAAGCTATGTCCAAATATCCCTCCTAATCTTTGTACAATATCATCCGGTCTTAATATTGACGACCTGCCTAAAGGGTCCTCTCCAGTGAAAATTGTAATTAAATTAAATGAGAAATCTAATAAAAATAGTATTATCAAACTAAAACAAACTCCGACAATAAAGTTAAAATCTACTTTAGAAATAATTACGGTTAGAATAATTAAAAAGAAAGCAAAATGTCTTATCCAATGAGTGAAATTAACAGGGAAGAATACATACATAAGTATAAACCATATTAGCTGCAAAGCTAGAAGAAAAAACAATTGTCGATCATTCTTATCATCTAGAGCAATTCTTTTTGATAAAAGAATTAAAGAAAATAAAACAAATGGTAATCCATAAACAATATTTATCTGTGCTACCACCAGTAATATTCCAAATAAAAAACCAAAGAACTCTGACTTTAAAATAAAATTTTTATTTATAAAAATCACTAAATTTTAGATTAAAATATTGAATTAAAATAACTTTAAGTTTCATGAATTGAAGAAAATAAATTCCAAATTTAAATCTGAATATTTTTTTTTGAGTCAATAAATAAAATTCCTCTAATATCTCTTTTTTTAAAATAGTATTTGTAATTCTTTCATCACCTGAACCGATAACTATTGATGTATTTGAAATAAATTTAATCCTATTGAATTTTTTAAATAAACGCGAGTAAAGATCTACATCTACTAGCCATTTTAATTCTTCATTATAATATAAATCTACTTTTTGATTTATAATAAGGCATGAGGGAGTTGAAAAATAATTAACGTATAATAGATTATCTGGATGTTTGAAAATTTGCTTCATTGAAAATTTGTTGTAATAAAATTTTTTAAACTTATCTTCATTAATAAAATTTAAAAAATAAACCATCATCTCTCCATTCTTCAAAAAGTCATTATAAATTTTCTCCAAAATAAGATTGTTTCTGAAATAATCATCATGATGAAGCAACATTTTATATCTACCTTTAGCTTTTTTTAATACAAAATTCCAATTTTCAGTTGCATTAATTATAGACTTATGCTTAAAGTAATTTATCCTATTATCTTTTAATGAATTATAAAAATCAAAAACATCTTCGTTTGTTGAATCATCACTAATAATTATTTCAAAATCGTTAAAACTCTGCTTCATGATTGATTGTATTGATCTACTTATTAGTTCAACAGAATTATATGATGGAATACAAATTGATAAAAAAGGTTGATGTTGAATCATTTTTAATAAATATGTTTATTTCTTTTTTTTTCAATTCTTATAACCAAGTTTAAAGGAAGGATATACATATAAAAATCATGAAGGTTTGTCTTTAATTTAAGCTTCAATGATTCAAAAACAGTCATTCTACTATTTAACTTTTCAAAGCTATATCCCTTATTAATTAATATTTCATAAATCGATAGAAACCATTTACCTTTAACTACACCATGATGGTAATCAATACATTTTCTTCTGATTGAAAAATAATCATATCGATGACTTCGTATGTTTCCTTTTAATTCAAAATCCCATGCAGATTCGCCTGGATTCAATAACAATAAAAGATGTTTTCTCTTAATCAGATTACAAAATAAGGCGTTTCTATAAAGTGCTTTGGAAGGCATTAATATCGGCTGATTAACGCCGAACTTAGAAACAAAATATGAGGGTCTTATTTGTAATGAAACTATATCATTTTCTATTGCTTTTAAAAAATATTCCGTTAATTCTTTTATGTCAATTTTATTAATGAAACAATCATCATATAAAAAAAAGACTCTCTCCTCTTCAATCTTATTAAGTCCTTTAATCAATGATTCTGACCATGAAACATCTTCACCTACGAGTAAATTATTAACTCTACCATCCTTAAACTCTTCAAAATTATTTAGTAGATATATTTCATAAGGACAATCAGGCCAACATTCAAAAAAGAAATCAAAAAAAGGTTGCCACAAGTCTTTAAAACCATCAAAAGACAAAACTACAATTGCAATATTGTTTTTGTACATATTAATTATAAAATTCTTTAATTTTTTCAGTTATATAATCTATTTGTTCATCTGTTAATTTAGAAGATGATGGCAACCATAAACCAGAAATCCCAATCTCATTAGAAACAATATGCTCTCCTTCAATATTGTACGCTTGTTGTTTGTTAATTGGCGGATACATTGTTCTTGAACCGATCTTATTTAACTTTAAAAAAGCCACTAAATCATCTCTTTTTTTAGCTTTAATATCAATAAACCATGGGGTAGTATTTTGCAAATCTTGATTAAAAAACTGAATTTCTTTAATATTTGAAAGATTTTCTCTATATCTGGCATATATATCTTTCATCCTTTTTGTACGCCAATCTAATTTACCCATTTGAACAATCCCAAGAACTGCTTGGATATCCGTAAACTTGAAATTAAAACCTATCATTTCATGCACATCATTACCACCACCTGAACGTCCAAAATCCTTTAATCTTGAAACATTGTATGCTAACTCATCATCGTCTGTAATTATAGCTCCACCCTGGCCAGTAGAAATAATTTTTGGCGCTGAGAATGAAAAACTTCCTGCGATTCCTTTTCTTCCTTGATGCACTCCATCAGGGTAAAAAGAACCTAAAGCTTGTGCACTATCTTCTAAAACAATAAGATTCTTATCTTTACAGTAAGAAACAATTTCATTAATATCTGAAGGATATCGCCCATTTGCATTCATTAAAAATACTGCCTTAGTTTTTGATGTAGCATTTTTCTTTATTTCATCTAGAGAAATACAAAGTGTCTTTGGATCTACATCAATAAACTTAGGTTCTGCGCCAAACATTTTTAAAGAATTAGGTGTAGCCACCATTGTATAATTTGGCACTAAAACTTCGTCTCCAGCTTTGATTCCCGCAGCCATAGCCATAATAGTAAGACTTATAGTACCATTGTTAACAACAAAACAATGTTTAGCTCCAGTAAACTTTTTTATAAGGTCTTGAAATTCAAAAGTTTTTTGAAATTCTGTGACCCATCCTCCTTCGCCCATATATTTATTTAAGGCTTCTTGTTCTTGGTTATCAAACCAAGGTTCCATTTGATTAATAAAATTCATTATACTTATTATTTTAAATTAAATTTTTTAATAATTATATAACCAAAATTCACCCATATTTTCTCTGTAAATTTTTCAATTAACATAGTTGTCAAAAAGGAAATAATTGATACTATGAATAATTGTATTTCAAAGATATAGGTGAGGTTTAACTCATATTTCCTTTTTAAACCTTTGAGTAGCTTTAACCTCATTTGTGATAATTATTTTTTGAGGAATCTTATATTTATCTAGTCTTGTTTTACAAAATAATTTTATTTGTTTTTTTGCATAAATTTTGTCAATTCCTTTATCAATGATAACCTTTAAACATACAATATTACCAACAATAGCATTAGGCTTGCCATACACTGTAGCTTCGATTACGAAATCAATTTCATAAATGATTTGCTCAACCTCATTAGGAAATACTTTTAACCCACCGACATTAATTATATTATTTTTTCTTGAAATTACTTTTATGTAACCATCACTATCAATGTCAACAATATCTCCAGTTTTGAACCAACCATCTTTAGTAAAACTGTCAGAATTTAACCCTTCATAATTATTAATCTGTGTTTTTGTTTTTAAAAAAAGCTCATTATCAATAACTTTATAATCTGAATCAATTATTTTAAAGTATAAACTGTTTGAAGATTTGCTTTTAGTTTTCACTATTCCAGTTTCGCTTGTGCCAAAAGTTTGTAATAATCTAGTTTGTGGCAGATGATTGTTTATTCTTTTAAGAGTTCCAGAAGGCATTTTTTCGGTACCGTAAGTGATTAATTTAACTGAATCTAATTTTTCAGAAGTAAACTCCTCTGAAAGAAGAAGCATGTTAATAAATGTTGGTGTAGTAGGTAAAATATTAATTTTTGCTTTATATATAAACTTTATTATATCATCTGGATTTCGTGAATCTGAAATTGCAAGACACATGCCTTTTTTAATACTCGATATCAAAGTATTTAAGCCACCAATGTGATCAAAAAGTAAGAATATTAGTATTTTAAGTTTTTTTTGATTACTAGGAACTAAATGAGATTCAAATATATTACTTAGATTTTGAGTCATAACCTTTGGTTTCCCTGTTGTTCCACTACTAAATAAAGTTATACTAGAATTTTTATTTGAATTATCAATTAAACTATTGTTTAACTTTATTAAATTATAATTTTGTTCTGAATCAATAATATAATTGCTGTTGATGATTTTTAATTTTTCATCAAATTCATCTTTTTGTGTTAAAGTAATTGGGCATATATTACAATTTAATTCAGATAAAACTAAAAAAATTGCAATAGATTCAAATGAATAATCTGAACTCAAAATTACTTTTGACCCAGGCTTTATTTCTTTGAATTTATCAAAATATATTGTTATTTGTTTTTGTAAATCTTCATAACTATATATTTTTAAATTTCTATCTATAAGAAAATCACCTGAAAATTTATTTATATAATTTAACATATACCTCCTAAATAAATATTTTGACCATTAATGAAATTGCTGTCTTCTGAAATATAAAACCTAACAATATTATATATATCATTGAATTCTCCTAATCTTTTAATTGATTGATTAGCCATTAAATTTGTAATTTTATCTTTACTCAGCGTCTTTATTAAATCCGTATTAATTGGATTTGGACCTATACTGTTTACTGTTATTCCAAAACTACCCAGTTCTTTTGACATAATTCTTGTTGCAATCTCTACTGCGGCTTTAGAAGCTGCATAAGATAATTCGCCTTCAAGATTTAGTGGAACAGCTACTGTAGAAAAGTTAATAATTCTTCCCCATTTTTTTTTCATCATCATTTTCGATGAATATTTTGAAAAATTTAATGTTCCTTGAAAATTAATATCAAATATATTTTCAGAGGTTTTTGAAGGGGTAGTAATAAAATGATTCATTGACGCAATTCCTGCATTATTTATTAAAATATCAATTGATATCTTCTTACTTCTGAGAATTTTAAAAAACTCTTTAATATTTTCTGGATTACTTACATCACATGTAATATGAAGATAGTTATTATTAATCAAATCACTTTTAGACCTGGAGCATCCTACAACAAAATAACCTTGTTCTAATAACTTTTCTGAAAGATACCTTCCTATACCTTTTCTATTTCCTGTAATAAGTATCGTTTTCATTAATCAATGATTTTTAGAATATAATCTGATAAAGTTGAAACATTAACAAAAGGACTTGTTCTGTTTGACATCGTAGAGTCATTAGCAAGTTCAATCTCTAATGAAAACTCATCATTTATTGCTTCTTCAAGATCAACAATAAAAGAAACTAGATCCATCGAATCTAAAAAACCAGAACTACCTATTAATCTTGTATCTGTGTTTAATTCACCTATAAGTTCAAGATCATTTTCTTTAATAAATTCTCTCAAAGTAGAGAGAACTAAATTTTCAATTTTAATTTTACTCATAACTATTAAGTTTTTTTAATTGGTTGATTATTTTTTGCTTATCCCTTTTTAAAATTGCTTTTTTACATTCATCAAAATAAAAATAATATTCTAAATATTTTCTTTTACTAATTTTTGAAGCTGCCCCAAAGGAGCACCCATCTGGAATAGAAACACCAGGAAGAATGATCGAATTAGCACCGATTAAAGAAGCTCTTCCAACATAGATGTTTTCATTAATTGTAGAACTTGTTAATTGAATAAAATCGTCAGGTAATGTTGGTAAATCAATATCAGAGCTTAAATAATCAGATGATACTGCAAAAAACCTACAACCTGAAGAAATTCCGGAATAATGATTAATCTGTATTTTGGACTTTCCAGCCTGAAAAGTACAATTTGCACCTATATGAACTCCATTACCTAAATTAAGTTCACCAGAGATATAAGTAAAGTCATCAATTATGCAGTTGTCTCCTATTACAACTTTTTCAGGATGTCTAATTCTTATATTTTTAGATATAATAACATTTTCCCCTACATATTTTAACTTCTTTTTAATTTCTATATCATTCATATTTAACTTTATCTACTTCAACACTTACAAAAGGTCCATTTTTAGCTTCTATGATTTTTGTATTATCCTCAAGAATTTTATAACCATGACCTCCATATGCCATGATAGCCATATCTCCTTCTTTTAGAATAACTTCTTCAATAAAGTTCATTTCTTGGTCGAAAATAGTAGCCAACATAGATCCAGACTTCACATAAACCATTTCCTGAGTAATATTTGCTTCTCTTGGAACTAAATTATGCTTATGTTTTGCTAGATTTTTACCATTTTGATACCACCAACTGCCTACTTGAATAAATAGACTATTATCTGTTATGAAATTTAAACCTTCAACCCAATCTTCATCTTTATAAACTATACAAAGTAGATTTCCTTTAGAATCATTAATTTTTCTCATAGTTATTATTTTTATTTGTCTCTATTTGATAAAATTGGATCTTTAATTGGCCAATTAATATTAATTCTTTTATCGTCCCATTTATAGGTGAACTGTTTATCGTGATCATTATAAGTACCAGCGTATGCTAGTTTATAATTGTAAACAACATAATCTGAGGTAACTAAAAATGCATTTCCAAAACCCGGGGGCATTAATATCATTTCAGGCTTTAAATGATTTAGCATAAAGCTGTCGTGTTGCAAGAAAGTTGGAGAGTTTTCTCTGCAATCAACTACAACCTGATAAATTTCTCCATACAAGCACTCTACTAATTTATATGAGTCGAAATCACCATGGATTCCTCTTAAAACTTTTGCATTATTATGGGCATTTTTACTATGCACAAAGTTAAGACTTGGAGTAAATTCTTCTTTGAAAAATGAGTCTAAATAATCTGTAAATAAAAACCCTCTATTATCTTTAAATACATCTGGTGTAATTATCTTAACCTCTGGAAACACCAAAGAAGATTTTATGCTGAAATCGTTATACATATTTTTATAAAAATTAAATTAATCAAAGCCATAATCATTATGTTCTAGGTCATAATCAACCATAATTTTAACAAGTTCATCTAAACTTGTTTTTGATTCCCAGCCTAAGACCTTTTTAGCCTTTGAAGCGTCACCTAATAAAAATTCAACTTCAGCTGGCCTGTAATATTTTGGATTGATTTTAACCAATACTCTACCATTATTTTCATCTATACCTACTTCATTTTCTCCTTCACCCTTCCAAGATATAGTTATTCCAACATGTTTAAATGCTTTTTCTGTAAATTCTCTGATTGTGTAACATTTACCAGTGGCTACAACTAAGTCTTCAGGCTTATCTTGCTGGAGCATTAGCCACATCATTTCAACATAATCTTTAGCATAACCCCAATCTCTTTTAGCATCAATATTACCCAATTGTAAATTATCTTGCTCTCCTTTAAATATTTTAGCGACAGCCTGTGTTATTTTTTTTGTAACAAATGTTTCTCCTCTTCTAGGTGATTCATGGTTAAACAAGATCCCGTTACAAGCAAACATATTATACGATTCTCTATAATTTATTGTTATCCAATACGAATATAGCTTTGCAGCTCCATATGGAGATTTAGGATAAAATGGAGTTGTTTCACTTTGTGGCTCTGTTCCTGGTAAACCACCAAATAACTCTGAAGTAGATGCTTGATAGAATTTAGTGTTCACACCTGTATCTCTAATAGCATCAAGTATCCTTATTGTTCCAATGGCATCAACTTCACCAGTATATTCAGGAACATCAAAAGAAACCCCAACATGTGATTGTGCTGCTAAATTATATACTTCATCAGGCTTAATTTTTGAAATTAACGTATGAAGATTACTGGAATCAGTTAAATCACCATGATAACTTTTGAAGTTAGTATGATTCCAATATTTTTTTGGAATCCTTTTTGAAGTAAAAACAGAAGATCTTCTAATTATTGCGTGAACTTCATAGCCTTTGTCTAATAAAAATTCTAATAAATAGGACCCATCTTGGCCTGTTACTCCTGTTATAAATGCTTTTTTCATTTTTTCAATTATTTGCTTTTCTTAATTTATTTGTATTTTATTAATTTCAATGTTTTTTATAGCTTAATTATCTTCTGCTAATTTCACTTGCTTTCTAAGTCCACTCGAAGAAAACCGATGGTCTCTCGAGTTGTAATAGATCTCTATTCCCTTTTCTTCACAATACGTTCTACCTGTAAAGTTCTTTTCTTTGTACTCATCACCAATGATTCTAACATCAATCTTGAAAGACTTTAAAATATCTTCTAAATCTTGTTCCGATACATACGGTACAATTTCATCTACATGCTTAGATCCTTTGAGTTGAATGTAACGTTCAATAATGGACTGTGAAGGTCCGTTTTTCTCAGGACGATCAATCGAAGGATCTAACTGCAAGCCCACGATTAAATAATCACATTGACGTTTTGCTTCTTCGAGCATCTTTACATGCCCGGCATGCAACAAATCAAAGGTTGAAAAGGTGATTCCTACTTTCATAACTTATTTTTTTTCGACTACCACCGGTAGTCAGTTTTTATTTTTTACTCTACTGTAACGCTTTTCGCTAAGTTTCTGGGCTGGTCTACATTACAGCTCCTTAGAACTGCAATATGATAGGAAAGCAATTGTAAAGGCAGGGTAGTCACCAGCGGGCTTAACCAATCAAGCGTTTCTGGCACTTCAATAACATGGTCTGCCAAGCCTCTTACAGTGACGTCTCCTT
>Ga0209137_1003095_pt1 | contig 14148 bp, 16 predicted proteins | sample SaaInl5LU_22_DNA_FD_184642 | JGI IMG/M metagenome (GOLD analysis project Ga0209137, IMG submission 184642) | Marine microbial communities from expanding oxygen minimum zones in the Saanich Inlet - ESP_105LU_22_DNA (SPAdes) (version 2) | ecosystem: Environmental > Aquatic > Marine > Intertidal... | reverse complement strand
AGATCTCTTGCAGCAGTTAATGTCATTCCAATGACTCCAGCCTTAGAAGCGCTATAAGCGCTCTGACCTATTTGACCTTCATACCCTGCTATTGATGCTGTATTTATAATTACACCCTTTTCACCCTCAGCATCTGCAGTATTCTTATCTATAAGTTCAGCGCAAAGTCTCATAACATTAAATGTACCAACTAGATTTAGATCAATTATAAATTTAAAAATATCTAATGGGTGTGGGCCCTTCTTACCGAGTATTCTTCCTCCAAAACCTGTACCTGCGCAATTAACAACAAAATTAAGCTTTCCATATTTTTTATCTATGGCATTAACGGCATCTTGCACAGACTGCTCTTCCATAACATTAGTATTAAAATATGAAACATTTTCTTCACCAAGAAGATCGATAACTTCGGCTGCTTTATCATCGTTAATATCAAGAATAGCTACCTTTGCTCCATTTGCTACAAAGTGCTCGACTGCAGCTCGCCCAAGACCAGAAGCACCACCTGTTACTGCTGCTATATTATTTTTAATATCCATATTTAAACCCTTTAAATTGATAAATCATTATATATAAATTAATAAAGTATGGAATGCTTATATTTTGGCATGGTAATTGCATTAGGTATTAGTGAACATTAATTATTTTCATAACAAAGGAGTAAAAAAATGAAAAAATTATTATTACTAGTAGGTTTAATAACCTTACCTACATTTGCTAGTGTCAGTGCGAACGTAAGTTTTGCATCTGATTACATATGGAGAGGCATGACTCAATCAGACGCCCCTGCAATTCAAGGTGGTTTTGATTACTCAGCTGAGAGTGGTTTTTATGCTGGGATCTGGGGTTCTAATGTTAATTTTAACAATGGAGCAGGTAGTGAGTTGGATTTATATTTTGGATATGGAACAGAGGTTGCTGGAATTGGTGTTGATGTTGGTTATATATCATATGAGTATATAGACTCAGATCCAGATGCAACATTTGAAGAAATCTATCTTGGATTCAGTAAGGGTGATTTAGGGCTAAGTTTTGCATTTGGTCAAGATGGAGCTCCTGATTACACAGAGATCTCATATTCATTTAATGGAATTGATTTTGCTTATGGCGAATATGATAGTTATGGAAATAATTTCATTATTTCAAAAGGTTTTGCATGTGGTTCATATGATTGTGCAGTTGCTTACACAGATTTTTCTGATGATGGATATGGAGCAGATGAAGATGCTTTAGTATTCTCAGTATCAGCAAGTCTCTAATATTCATACCCCCCTATTATGAAATTAGTAACAGCGATAATTAAACCCTTCAAACTTCAGGAAGTAAGAGAAGCACTTGTTAATGCAGGTATTCAAGGTCTTACGATCACTGAGGTGAAGGGTTACGGAAGGCAGAAAGGCCATACAGAAATGTATAGAGGTGCTGAGTATGCAGTAGACACATTACCAAAAATAAAATTAGAGGTTTTAGCTAAAGATGATGAAGTAAGTTTAATAACTGAAACAATTTCATCCTCCGCTCAAACTGGAAAAATTGGTGATGGAAAAATATTTGTTTCATCTTTGGATGAAGTTATCAGAATCAGAACTGGTGAGACCGGTTCAGAAGCAATATAAGGAGTAAATTATGGAAATTGCATTTGCATTAGATACGTTTTATGCCGTAATGGCAGGAGCATTGGTTATGTTTATGGCAGCTGGTTTTACCATGCTAGAAGCAGGACTTGTTCAAAAGAAAGATGTATCTGAAATCGTAACGAAAAATATAGGCCTATATTCAATAGCTTGTATAATGTACTTAGTATGTGGATTTGCCTTAATGTATCCTGCGGGATCCATTTTAGAAGGCATCATACCCTCAATAGCTACTTCTGTAGGTCTATCAACTTCATTGCCAAATGAAGAGATTGGTATGCCCTATGGAATGGACTATTCACAACAAGCTGACTTCTTTTTCCAAGTTGTATTTGTTGCAACGGCTATGTCGATTGTTTCAGGTGCTGTTGCTGGAAGAATGAAACTAGTTCCTTTCTTCTTGTTTGCAATAGTATTAACTGGGTTCATATACCCAATTCAAGGATACTGGAACTGGGGTGGGGGCTTCTTAAGCGAAATGGGTTATTCAGACTATGCTGGGTCAGGAACAGTTCACCTATGTGGTGCTGCTGCTGCTTTAGCTGTAGTTTTAGTTTTAGGACCTAGAAAAGGTAAATATGCTGCCGATGGAACAACTTTACCAATGCCTGGTTCAAATATCCCTATGGCCGCTCTTGGTGTTTGGATTTTATGGTTAGGTTGGTTTGGATTTAATGGCGGATCAGAGCTTATTATTAGCACTGAAGCATCAGCCATTGCGGTAAGCCAAGTTTTCTTAAATACAAACATGGCTGCATCAGGTGGTGTTGTTGCTGCTATTTTGATCAGTCTTTTTAAGACAGGTAAAATGGATGTGACCATGGCTATGAATGGAGCTATAGCAGGTTTAGTTGCTATCACAGCGGGGCCAAGCGTCCCTTCTGCCGGAGCAGCGGTTCTTATTGGTGCATTAGGTGGATCTTTAGTTTATTTCTCTATCTTGTTTTTTGATAGAACACTAAAGCTAGATGACCCAGTTGGAGCTATATCTGCTCACGGTATTGTTGGTATTCTTGGTGTATTGGTTGTTCCAGTAACAAACTCAGAAGTCAGTCTTTTACCTCAAATAGTCGGTGTGGTATCAATTGCAGGATTTACTTTTATTACTAGTTACATAGCTATATCAGTTATTAATTCTGTATTACCAATTAGAGCTAGTGATGAAGAGCAGTATGTTGGGTTGGATGTTTCTGAGATAGGTGTGGAAGCTTATCCAGAATTTAAATAATTTTTTAAGGCTTACGTTTTCCCCCTATAAATAACTAAGCCTTTCCTCAGAGAAGAGCTATCTCCCTGATAGCTCTTCTCATCTCTTGCACTTAAATTAATCATATTTCTTTATTTTCTTCGGCATGTAAATTGCATGTAATTATGTATTACATATAGGAGTAATAATGACTAATCGAAATATAGCTTTTCTACTTTCAATTTTTTTTGTACCTAATGTCTCTGCTGGTGTTGATTCGGGTGATACGGCATGGATACTTACATCAACTGCACTAGTTTTATTTATGACCCTACCAGGGCTTGCTTTATTTTATGGTGGCTTGGTAAGAACTAAAAATGTTCTTTCTGTTTTGATGCAGTGCTTTACAATTGCATGCCTTATATCAGTATGTTGGGTTATTTATGGTTATAGTCTTGCTTTTAAAGGCGATGGAGCTTTTATTGGTGATCTCAGCGCTCTATTCCTCAATGGTGTTGAAAGAGACTCTTTGTCCGGAACTCTTCCTGAGTCAGTTTTTATTACCTTTCAAATGACATTTGCAATTATTACACCTGCTTTAGTTGTGGGTGCATTTGCTGAAAGAATGCGATTTGGAGCAATGTGTCTTTTCTCAGTCTTATGGTTCACTTTAGTTTACCTTCCAGCATGTCATATGGTTTGGGGTGGAGGCTATCTTGCCAATAAAGGTGTAATTGATTTTGCAGGTGGTTTAGTTGTGCATGCTACATGTGGAATTGGTGCGCTTGTTATTGCCATGTATTTAGGTAAGAGAGAGGGCTTCCTTACTAAACCAATGCCTCCACATAACAGAACAATGGTGATGATTGGAGCATCAATGTTATGGGTTGGATGGTTTGGGTTTAATGCTGGTAGTGCTGTGGCAGCTGATAGCAATGCTGGAATGGCTATGTTGGTAACGCATATAAGTGCAGCAATTGGAGCATTAACATGGATGGCTATAGAGTGGGTGAAATCAGGAAAAGCAACCATGATTGGTGTTGCAACAGGAATGGTTGCTGGGCTTGCAACTATAACCCCAGCATCTGGGACAGTAGGCCCGGCTGGAGCTATGTTGATTGGTTTGTTAGCAGGCTCTGTATGCTTTTATGCAACACAAATAATTAAATCTACTTTAAAAATTGATGACTCATTAGATGTTTTTCCTGTTCATGGTATTGGCGGTATTTTGGGTATTCTAATGCTTAGTTTAGTTGGCAAACCGGAGGGATTTGCTGGCTCTGGTTCTTCTGGGTTTGATAATACCGCCCTTAGTCAGCTTCTTATTCAAGCAGAGGGCATAATTATCATTTGCATATGGACTGCAATAACTACATATATTATTTTAAAAACATTAAATATTTTTGTTGATTTAAGAGTGTCTAGGGAAGAAGAAGAGGAAGGTCTGGATATTAGCCTTCATAATGAGCAAGGCTACAATTTATAAAGAGTTACTATATTGTTTTAAAAAGGTGTCATGCATTTCAACAGGAATGTTTGACATCCTTTTTTGTAAATATAAATAAGCATTTAAATAATGTTTATCAATATCTTTAGCGTCTATCTTTTTATTTTTTAATAAAATATCTGCAACATAATTTGTTGAGTGATTCTTGTATAACAAATTGATACTTTCTGATATTTTTTCTGCACAATCTGAATAGCTCTCCCCCTCGAATTTAATTTGCTGACCGATAGACAGGAATACATCACCCTTTTCTTGTGTAATGCCATCTGAGATGCTTCTAAGATCCTCACCCTTTACTTTTGAATACTGCATACCATTATTTATTGCAAACACTTCTTTTGCTTTCAAGATATCATTGGGATCGTACTCATATGAAATTGCGACTGGAATTACAGACAAGGTATTCAAGGCTTCAGCTATGGTGTTAGATTTTCTTGATTGTAAATGAATCATCTTTAAAACTGATGGATCGGTTTCATCAAGCCCATCTTTTGATCGTCCCTGTTTTTGAGCTATCCAAATTGATTCATTTTTATTTAAAATTCTATCTTGAATAAATGCAGATGCAGTATTCAAACTATCGTAAATTGCTCTTTTTGATTTACCACTCCTATCTATAATAAAACTTTTATTTAGTCGCATTAAGTCAGAGGCCCAGCTTTCCTCCAAAAGATTATTACCAACAGCGTTATTTGTAGTTTTTAAATTATTTTTATGCAAAGTGTAATTAAGCAATGCGGAGTCAAGTGTTATGTCCCTATGGTTTGAGATAAAAAGATATGATTTATTTACATTAATAAAATCTAAACCCTCGACAGTAAAATTTTTGATTGTGTTAGATATTACCTCATCAACAATATTTTTAAATACATCCTGATAATCTGAAATAGTTCTAATATTTTTAGCCTTGTTTTTTAAAAGCTGGCCAGCAATAAAGTTTATTAACGGAAGATTTGATAGCTTGGATAAAATTGGTGATGAAGATATAAAAAGATTTTGTAAATCCTTATTTTTAACTAACCTATTAAGGATAAATGATACCTCTGAATCATCATAAGGCCTTATTGAATCAAATTTACTCATTAATTTATATCAAAATTGTAAAAATGTATTTTACATTAAATATCTATACAATATTTCCTTATGAAAACATATCTTAACTACAAAGGTTTTGAGGTTCTAGCACACAGAGGTGGTTCGTTGGAGTCATACGAAAATACAATTGAATCATTTGAGTATGCAATTAAGCTAGGCTGCAAGTATATTGAAACTGATGTGCAGTTATCCTCAGATGGAAAGCCTTATATTTTTCATGATGACTCGATAATTCGATTAACGGGCAAAGACCTTATTTTTAATAATTTGCATAGCAATGAGATAGATAAAATACGAATTTTTGATAACTTTAAAATACCTCTTTTGGAAGATGTTCTTTTAAAGTTTCCCGATACTTATTTTCAAATTGATGTGAAAACTGATGAGGTTGCTATGCCAGCTCTTGAGGTTATTCATCAAACACATTCAGAAGAAAGGGTCTGTATTGCCAGTTTTAGCAGCCATAGACTTGCAAGAGTCCGAAAGGAATATCCAGATATATGCCTCTCAATGGGGCCAAAAGAAATTCTAAGGTTGATTCTCTCAAGTTATGGTCTATATAGAAAGAAGGTTCATGGAGATTGCTTGCAAGTACCCATATATCATCGTGGTCTAAAGATTGTCACTAAGAGGTTTATAAATTTTATTCACTCAAAGGGTTTGAAAATAGTGGTTTGGACAATTAACGATGAAGAAACCATGAAGAAGCTTTTTGAAATGGGGGTTGATGGCGTCATCACAGATGAGCCTAAAAAATTATTTAAACTTATCTCTTAATCTTTTTTAATAAAAATACTCAATAAATACCTTTTAGCCAAAATATATATTGGAATTATTATTGATGTAGTAATTAATATTTCAATTCTCCAATCAAAGTCGATGAGGCTTCTTATAAATGGTGCAATAAAAAATGCAGTAAATGCTCCTAGAATACTGTAAAAAATTATTGATTCTTTGCTTAAAAGCTTCATTACCTTGCCTTCATTAGTAAAAGCCCGCCACATATAAATAGCATTACTATAGGTAGAAGAGCCATTGTTGTATCTTCAAAATATATTAAGAAAAATCCTACGAGTAATGGACCCATGAAAGCGCCGGCTTTTCCAAATGTATTAAAAAGCCCGAAAAACTCTCCTGATTTTTCAGGTGGGATAATTTTTGCGAAGTAACCTCTTGAGCTTCCTTGGATGCCGCCCTGAACGGAACCCACCAGAGCTGCCATTAAATAGAACTCAATGGCTGTTGAGAGCTGTGTTGTGAATAAAATAATAAAGATATATAAAATAATTGAGAAAGATATGACAAATATATCACCACTTCTCTCTCCAATATGCGACCACATAATTGTTGCGGGAAAGGCAACAAACTGAACAATAATTAAGCCAATAATGATTGCACTATTATCAAGACCAAGGTTCTTAGCAAATGTAGATGCTAAATATACGACTGTATGCACACCATCAATATATAAAAAAAATGCTACTAAAAAAATGAATGCTTTTTTGTGTTTTGAAATTTCTTTAAGAGTACTCAATACGTTTTTAATAGAGTTAAAAAATGTATTGGTACCCAATTTTTCTTTAACGACATCACTGTCTTTGTATGAAATCAAAAGAGGTATAGAGAAAGTGAGCCACCAGACAGAAACTGTTAAAAATGACCATCTTATAGCGTCTGCTTGAGAATCAAGACCGAAGGATTCTGGATAAAGAGTCATTAATGCATTGATTAAGAATAAAATGCCACCACCTAAGTAACCCCATGCATAACCATATCCTGATATTTTTGAGAATAAATCAGGGGATGCTATCAAGACGAGAATTTTGTCATAAAGAACCAATGATGCAGAAAAGAAATAGTTGGCAAGTGCATAAAATACCAATGCATACATCCATGAACCTGATTTAATAAAAAATAGCATGGTGACACATATAACACCAAGTAATATAAAACTTCTAAAAAGAGATTTTGTACTATTTGAAATATCAGAATAAGAGCCTATTAATGGCGCGGTAAATAATAAAATTATATTTGAAACTGCTAATGCAAAGGATTGATAAGAAGCTGCTTCAATTTTATCAATGTTTACAGCCCAAAAATCGAAGTAAAAAATTGGAAAGAATGCAGCTACAACAGTAGTTACAAAAGCAGAATTTCCAACATCATAAGCAATCCATGATTTAACTTGATTGGAGAAACTTTTTTTAGAATTGGTTTTCAATATATTTAGTTGAAGTTTTTACTCATTCTATATGAAAAAAATACCTTGTAAAAAATTAAAACATTTAATATATTTCATTAACTATATTTTTGGAGAGATTATGCAAGACAACGAGACAATTAAACAAGGTGCTATATTTATATTTGGTATTGGTTTTACTATATTCTTATTGGGCTTGGCTGCTGCAATATTTTATAGCTAGCCTGGAGGCCAGGAAAATATCCTTCCAGACAACAGATGCACATGAAGATGAAATACACTTTGCCCTGCTTTGGCTCCGTTATTAACAACCAATCTAAAAGTATCATCTAGACCTATCCGCGATGCCATCTTCTTTGCAATTATCATAAGATGACCAAGTACCAAAACATCATCATCATCTGATTTCGAGATCATTGTTATAACTTTTTTTGGTATTATGAGAAGGTGCGTGGGTGCCTGTGGAGCTATATCATTAATAACAATGCATTTATCATCCTCGTAGATAATATCAGCGGGAATCTCCCTGCTAATAATTTTCTCAAAAAGTGTAGATTCCATCTTATATTTTTAAATAAACCCTCTTAAGGCTCTGAATCCAATATAAAAAATTACTGCGGTCATTATGATTGCTAGTAGTATTATCAACAGATCTCTAAGCGTCTGGAGCAATCTGCCTTCTTGTTTCATTTTTACTAACCTTAATAATAAAAAAATTATTGCTATTGAACTAACTAAAAGAATAAATAAACTGATCATAAATACCTCAATTAAAGATTGAACCAACGCCCGTTACTAAAACACCAAGAGCTAAGCCCCAGAAAATACAAGCTGTGATATCAGCTAGATAAAACTTTAAGGTCTTAAGATCAGAAACACCAAGGAGAAACGGAACTAGAGGCCTTATTGCAGGAACGAACCTTCCAATTATAACTGCGTAAGGACCCTTGCTATCAAGAAATGCTTGAGATTTAGAAATAAGTTTTTTTCTTTTTTGAAAGAACTTGGAGTTAATTAAATTTGGACCAAGAGTTTTACCAAAAAAGAAACCTGACATGTCTCCTAGATGAGCACCTATTATTGCCATCGGGACCATAATTGATAAGGACAGAGCATCGGCGTTATATATAAATATACATATAGAAAATAATACTGCGCTTGAAACAATCGCTCCAGAAATGACGAAGGATTCAAGGAAAGCAAAGAAAAGAACAATCAACCAAGCATACTCAACATTTGCAGATAAAAATAATTCAAGCTTCTCTATATTCATAATTAATGATTTTACGTTGTTTTAGTAACTAATTAAAACTATTATTTACTTGCGCAAATTATCTTAAAACAATGATAAAAGAATTTAACATCAATATCTCTGAAGAAGAAATCAAAGCTCTGAAACAAAAAATATCATTAACAAGATGGCCTGATGAGCTTGATAATGAAAACTGGATTGATGGAACTAATATGAAATTTTTAAAAAATCTTTGCGCGTATTGGGTCAATGGCTTTGATTGGAAAAAACAAGAGGATGTTTTAAATAAAATTGGAAGTTACAAATATTATTATGGAGATGATTGCATTCACTTTCTGCATTCTAAATCTAGCAATCCTCAGGCAAAAAATATAATTTTTACTCATGGCTGGCCAGGAAGCATTCATGAGTTTGTGAAAGTAATTGAGTGTCTTAATAAAGAAACAAAACAAGATTTTAATATTGTATGCCCCTCTTTACCAGGATTTGGTTTTTCATCCAAACCAAAAAAAAGGGGTACAGATTCAGAAGCAATAGCAAGAATTCAAAATAAATTAATGTTAGAGCTTGGTTATACAAAATATATTGCTCAGGGTGGTGACTGGGGAGCTACGGTTAGTAAGTGGATGGCGGATCTTTTCCCAGAAAACTGCATTGGTTTACATTTAAATCTTGTAATAGCTTTCCCTCCAGAAAAAAACACAATGGACGGAGTTACAAGTCATGAAAAAAAGCTACTTAACAATTATGAGAAATATAAATCAAATGGTTATGGTTATTACGAAATTCAAAGAACAAAACCTCAAACAATAGGCTACCTTTTAAACGACTCACCTGTTGGTCTTGCTGCATGGATAAGTGAAAAATTTTATGGATGGTTTGAAGAAACTGAAAATAAAATAGTTATTACCAATGACGAACTTTTATCTATCATTTCTCTTTATTGGTTTACAGAATCGGGACCCTCCTCTGCAAGACTGTATAAAGAAAATAATGGCCTAGGATTTTCATTTAACCAGGTATCTCAACCAACTGCAGGAGCTATATTCAAAAATGACATAATGATTCCTCCCAAGATATGGGCTGAAAAAATATACAACCTAGTTCAGTGGAATGAATATGATGGGGGTCATTTTGCAGCAATGGAAAAACCAAAAGAGCTTGCAAATGATATTGTTAATTTTGCAAACATATTAGGAGAATAGTTTATGCACATACCTAAAATAAATTCTATTAGAAACTCTAATTTTCTATTTGCAAACACTTTTTTAACATTGTGTATTCTTTCAATCAATATAAATTCCCAAACAGTATTTGCAGTTGCTGAAACACCTCAAGTTCCCACAAATGGAGATGCGGATGACCCCGCTATATGGATTAATGAATCTAACCTTGAAAACTCTCTTGTTTTTGGAACTGATAAATATAATGGTATTTATACATACAACCTCAGAGGTGAGGTAATACATTTTTCAAAATCTGGAAATGTTAATAATATTGATATCAGACAGACTAAAAACAAATCAGAAGAAGAAATTACACTATTGTTTGGGTCGAATAGATCAGACAATAGTTTGAGCCTATGGATCATGAATAATGCAAAAATTAATTCAGATCTTAAAAAAAGTTTATTTAAGCTTTCAGAAAAACCTTCTATAAAGGTCAATGCAAATATGATTGTCTATGGAGTATGTGCAGGCAAGCACCCTGACTTTGGAGATATTGCTTTTATAACTGAGGACAAAGGTTCAAGAGTTCAATTATGGTCATTTGATGGTGAGCGTTTAGTCTTGTTGAAAGAATTCGCTAATGCCAATGCTACGCAATCTGAAGGTTGTGTTTATGATGATGAAAATCAAACTTTATTTGTATCAGAAGAGCAAGATAGAGGAATTTTGCGAGCATATTCACTTAATAAGAATCTAGACTTTTCAAATCCAATAATTATTGATAATAGACTTGGTAATATAGTGGGAGATCCAGAGGGTATTGCGCTTTTTAAGACCTCTGATAAAGGTGGTTATATTATTTTATCCTCACAAGGTAACAGTAAGTTTAATGTTTATAACAGAAAATCGCCCTATGGTTATGTAACAAGTTTTTCAGTCAGCGGTAATGATTCTATTGACGCAGTAACAGACACAGATGGAATTGATATATCAACGGTATCAATTAATTCTAATTTTCCAAAAGGAATAGTTGTCGTGCAGGATGGTTTTAATGAAGGCTATCAAGTTGAAAATACACAAAATTTTAAATTTATATCTGCTAAAGAAGTTTTAAAGGCAATAAATATAAAGTAAGATTTAGATGTTATTAAACATATGTCTATAAATATATAAATGTCACCAATTGCTAAGCAAGATAGAAGCAGAAAAAGGATAGAAACTATTCTCGCAACTGCTGAAGATATATTATTAAATAAAGGTATTGAAGAAATAACTATTGCGAATATTTCTGAATTATCTGGACTTAAAAGAACTTCGACGTATAAGTTCTTTCCTAACCCAGATGATATAAAGGTTGCTTTAATATCTAAATATATGAACGGGTGTTCTAATTCTTTTTCAACTAAATCAAAAGATATAAAAACTGATCAGCTATCTATTGTAATCTTAAAATGTGTAGAAATTTTATATGAATACTTTAAAGAGTTTAAGGGTGCTGAATTAATAATTCTTAACAATACAGTTACCCCGCCCATTAATTCAGATGCAATGGCAGGATTGGCTAGCGAAGTTCAAGTTTTCATTGAATCAAATATTAAACTGCCGGGAATGTACAACAAGGATGGTATCTATAGAGTATTAACTCAAATAATACTCTCAATCTTCTCATTAAGCGCAAAGGAGGATGGTGAGCTGAATGAAACAGGGAAGATTGAAGCTCATCGTGCAGGTTATGCGTATATGCTCAACTGGGTAAAGCAAAGCTCATAAATGAACCTTGCTTTAAAAACAAAGAAAGTGTTTTAGACCCCTGTTAAAAACCTTAGTAACACATAAAAAAGAACGGTTATTGTAGCTCCAGCTGGTATTGTTACCACCCAAGATAAGACAATTCTTCCAATAGAGCTTAGATCGAGGTGTGATATGCCTTTTGCAAGACCGACACCAATGACCGCACCTACAAGTGTATGCGTTGTTGAGATGGGAAATCCTAAATAAGTTGCCGCCACGACTGTTGTCGCAGCTGCCATCTCAGCTGAAAAACCCAAACTAGGTGTTAAAGTGGTTATTTTACTTCCAACAGTTTTAATAACTCTACCGCCAAGCATTGCCAAGCCAAATACAATACCAACTCCACCAATCATCAGCACCCATGGATTAACAGCAGATTTGGCTCCAATAGCGCCCTCTGTAGTAACACTTATAATTGCTGACATTGGGCCAATAGCATTGGCAACATCATTAGATCCATGTGCAAAAGCCATTGCAGATGCAGTAACAATCATTAAAATAGCAAATGCAGATTCAACCCCATACTCTCTTATTTTTTCTTTGTTAATATTTAATAAGATTGAAGTTACTATAGCCACAATAACACCAAGCCCTAAAGTAACCATAACCACTTCATTGTCTGTTAATGGAAGTCCAACATGTTTTAAGCCCTTTCTCGCTGTAACCAATCCAATAATAACGGCAACAAAGAAGCTATATATAGGGATTAAAGATACTGCGGCTTGTGATGGATCTCTTCTATCTAATATAAATTTCTTAGCACTTAAAAATAAGAAGAAAGCCATGGTTCCTGATACTGCAGGAGATACGACCCAACTTGCAGCAATAGTTCCAACTTTCCCCCATGAAACTGCTTCAAAACCCATAGATATGATTACAAAACCTACTATAGATCCAACTATCGAATGAGTAGTAGAAACAGGCCATCCTTTTGAGCTTGCAATTAAAAGCCATGTGCCTGCAGCCATTAATGCTGACAGCATACCAATGACAAATATATTCTCTTTTCCTACGTACAGGTCTGGATCAACAATCCCTTTACGTATCGTTGAGGTAACTTCACCTCCAGCAAGATATGCGCCCATAAATTCGAATATGGCAGCAATAAATATAGCCTGTTTAAATGTTATTGCCTTACTGCCAACCGATGTGCCCATTGCATTAGCAACATCATTAGCACCAATTCCAAAAGCCATAAAGAAGCCAGCAAAGGCTGCTATGAGCAAAATCAAAGTCGGATCTAAAAACATATTTTCCATAATATTAATACAAGTAATTTAAATTATGGATGTATTTAAACTTTAAGTTGTTACATTTATGTGAAGATACACATACTTTTAAGTGAAATGTATGTAACGAAATACGCCTTTAAAGCTATAAGGAAGCCTTGAAATAAATAGATTCACTGCTTTGACTAATAGATAAATCCAAAATTTGTCTTTCAAGAAGTTGTGAAATTTTTGATATCACCTCTACCCCCGTTTTAGTATCAGGTGAGTAGAACGAAATTACTATAACTTCACCACTCTGAGTTACATCAAGAGTAATACCAGAAGTTGTGATATTTGAAATAAGATATTTTTTAATTTGATCTGGATCATCTAGCTTTGCATTCTTCTTTTTTACAGCTAACCCCACCCTATCTTTAACATAATTATAATCTGATTTTGCTTTATTCAAATTAAATGTTGCTTGATTATATGAACTCAGAAAAGATTTTATTGAAATAAAAAAAATGCATAAAACAACTAACAATAAAGCTGAAAATATTAGATATTTTTCTCTTTTATTAAGATTATTAATCATGTTACGCATTGCTAAATTTTATTGTAATGACACCAGAAACCAAACCATTCAAATCTGAGGTATCCTGCTCTAGTATCTCTATTCCAAAACTTTCACCCATATTCGAGATCAAAGACATTTGCATTGAAGGCATAGAATCGATAGATATTTTAGCTGTAGAAGTTACAAAATTAATTTGTATATTCGAAACAAATTTACCACCGAGTCTATAAATAAAATCTATATTTGGAATTTTAATTTCATTTCCACCCTCAATACCTTTTCCAAGCAAAGCATCTATTTGTGAGCGAGGCTCCACCACTCTTGTGATTTTTGTAGATAAAGACTTAAATATATCTGATGTGGCATCTTTATATAGGAGTGTATTTGATTTGATGTTGCTAATTATAATTGACGGAGAGATGAATAATATTAACAAGCAAGCTGCAAGCAAGCCAAGCTGAAATTTAGTAAAGCTTGATTTAGATAAAATACTAGTGAAAGAATATTTAAATGTAAACAAATTTAA
>Ga0209137_1003092_pt1 | contig 14154 bp, 9 predicted proteins | sample SaaInl5LU_22_DNA_FD_184642 | JGI IMG/M metagenome (GOLD analysis project Ga0209137, IMG submission 184642) | Marine microbial communities from expanding oxygen minimum zones in the Saanich Inlet - ESP_105LU_22_DNA (SPAdes) (version 2) | ecosystem: Environmental > Aquatic > Marine > Intertidal... | reverse complement strand
AAACATTCTCTAACCGCTTTTTACCGCTGCTCGACAGCAAGACAACAGACAACAGACAACAGACAACAGACAACAGACAACAGACAACAAACAACAAACAACAGAACAAATGGGGAGCAACAAATGGCTACAACACTGTTTGATTTAACCGGCAAGATCGCCCTAGTCACCGGCGCCAGCCGCGGCATTGGCGAAGAGATTGCCAAACTATTTGCCGAACAAGGCGCTCACGTTATTGTTTCGAGCCGCAAACTCGACGGCTGCCAGTCAGTTGCAGACGCCATTATCGCCGCCGGTGGCAGTGCCGAAGCACACCCCTGCCATGTCGGCAATATGGAGCAAATTGCCGACATATTTGCTTACATCAAAGAAAAATTTGGCAAGCTCGATATTCTTGTCAACAACGCCGCCACCAACCCCTACTTCGGCCATATTCTCGACACCGATCTCGGCGCTTATACCAAAACCGTCGACGTCAATATTCGCGGTTACTTTTTTATGTCCATTGAAGCGGGCAAATTAATGCGCGACAACGGCGGCGGCTCAATTATCAACACCGCATCCATCAACGCACTTCAGCCCGGCCCCATGCAAGGCATCTACTCGATCAGCAAAGCCGCTGTAGTCAATATGACCAAGTCCTTCGCCAAAGAGTGTGGCAATCTCGGTATTCGCTGCAACGCCCTACTGCCCGGTCTCACCAAAACCCAATTTGCCGGCGCGCTGTTTACCAACGAAGATATCTATAAAACAGCCATCAACACCATTCCCATGCACCGCCATGCAGAGCCGCGGGAAATGGCCGGGACGGTCCTCTATCTCGCCTCAGACGCCTCCAGCTACACCACCGGTGAATGCATTGTTGTCGACGGTGGCATGACCTTGTAAACCCGAGCAACCTCTAATCAGCTAAGGCTTAACGGCCAAATGCAAGACAAAAAAAATCCCGCCAGCACTGCCGAAGCAGCTCATGGCGGGATTTTTTATGGCCGATCTATCGCGATTAAATCTCAGCCCTCAAGCTGATAATAATCCATCAAAATTTTCGCCACTTCAGGCCGCGAAAATTCAGGTGGAGGCGCAACACCGTCGCCAAGCATCTGACGCACCTTCGTGCCAGACAGCAGCACAAAATCGTCTTTGCTGTGATCTTCCGCTTCGTTCATCATAACCACGCGACCCAACTTTTTCGAAAACGCCGTGTGGTCAGCGCGGAAAATCTCAATCTCCAACGCACCGGCAGGCACCTTCTCATCAAAGATAGTCTGCGCATCAAAGGCGCCATAATAGTCGCCCACACCCGCATGATCGCGTCCTACAATCAAATGCGTAGCACCCATATTCTGACGGAACACCGCGTGCAAAACAGCCTCGCGCGGCCCCGCATACAGCATATCGAAACCGTAGCCGGTCACCATCACCGTGTTTTCAGGGAAATACAGCTCAACCATCTTGCGAATGCAGTCATCGCGCACTGATGCCGGAATATCACCCTCTTTAAGCTTACCCAACAGCATGTGAACCACCACGCCGTCAGCGCCCAAACGCGCCATGGCCATATGGCACAGCTCTTCATGGGCGCGGTGCATCGGATTGCGGGTTTGGAAAGCAACCACTTTATTCCAACCGCGCTCAGCGATCTCATTGCGAATTTCAGAGGCCGTGCGGAACGTGTCCGGAAAATCCGCCTGAAAATAGCTCAAATTCAACACCTGAATATCACCAGACACAAGGTGACGGCCCAGATGGCCAAACGTCGCCACACCCGGATGCTGAGGATCCAAAGTGCCAAAAATCTGCTGCGTCATTGTCTCAATCTGCGCGTCGCTCACCGTCTCTATGGCCGACAGCGTCATAATCGCCATCACAGGATTGCCCGCCGTGTTCGGATCGCGCAACGCAATTCGCGAAGCACCTGCAATCGCCGACACATCCTCAACCAAATTCACCACTGGCACCGGCCAGAACAGACCGTCCACCGTATGCAAGTTCTCGGCAACACTCAGCGCATCGGCAAGATTCATATAGCCTGTTAGCGGATTAAAGTAACCCGCACCCAACATTACCGCATTGGCCGCAGCCGCAGAATTGAGCAACAGCGACGGCAGCGTTTCCGCCTCCGTTAACAACTGCTGGTGTAGCTGAGGGTCTTCAACAAGAAGCGGATTTAGAACATCAGATCCATGTGGTTTAATCAAAAGTATTTCTCCCGTTATAAGTTAAAAAGTTATTTATTCTCAAGCGCGCGGTTAAACAATAAAACCCTGTTTCTCAAGGTAAGCAATAATCACCGCCACCTCCTCATCCAAGGTCATCTGGTCAGTGTGCAGATGAATCTCCGCCGCCGTTGGCGCCTCGTAGGGATCATCAATACCAGTAAAATTCTTAATCTCACCCGCCCGCGCCTTTTTATACAGCCCTTTCGGATCGCGCAACTCAGCCTCAGCCAGCGAACAATCCACAAAAATTTCAATAAACGCAAAACCCGACTCAGCATGCAATGCCCGCACCTTATCGCGATCAGCACGATAAGGGCTGATAAAGCTCGACAGCGCAATCACACCCGAATCGACAAACAATTTTGCAATCTCACCAATACGGCGAATATTCTCCGTGCGATCTTCTGCCGAAAAACCCAGATTTTTATTAATGCCCAAGCGAATATTGTCACCGTCCAAGCGATAACAAAGCTTGCCGCGCTTATACAGCGCACTCTCCAAGGCCACCGCCACCGTACTCTTGCCACTTCCCGACAAACCGGTAAACCACAGCGTTGCACCGCGCTGTCCCAACAGACGTGCGCGATCATCAATCGTAATATCACCGTCGTGCCAAGTGACGTTCGTTGCTTTTTGCTCAATCATGATGGTTTTATCCCAGTAGATAACTTCGCCGCGATACTAGAGACTTTCCAACTGCAAGTAAAACCGGATATTATGGATTCATTAATCGATTTAATCGATAACAAAACACAGACCCGAGGCCGTAATGAAATACAGTCTAAGACAACTCGAAATATTTCTCGCCATCGCCCGGCAGCAAAACATCTCCCGCGCCGCCGAAACCTTGCACATGTCCCAGTCCGCAGCCAGCGCCGCCCTGCAAAACCTCGAGCAGGCATACAATATCAGCCTCTTTAACCGCATCGGCAAAAAACTCGAACTCAACGAAGTCGGAAAAACACTGCGCAGCAAAGCCGAAATATTAATCAGCCATGCCCACGAATTTGATCAAGCCATGCAAGGCCACACCGACATCGGCCACCTCAAAGTTGGCGCCAGCTTCACCATCGGCAACCACCTCGCCGTCACCTATCTCGCCGGATACCTCAACAAACACCCAGAAGCCCAAGTCGACATCAACGTCGCCAACAGCTCCGCTATCGCCGCACAAGTTCTCAACTTCGAAGTCGACATCGGCATGATCGAAGGCCAAGTCAACCACAAAGACCTCGCCCTAATACCCTGGCGCGACGACAGCCTCGTCGTCTTCTGCAGCCCCGAACACCCACTGGCAAAAAAGAAAAACCTCAGCGAAAAAGATATTCTGCAAGCCCGCTGGATCCTCCGCGAACCCGAATCCGGCGCCCGACAAACCTTCAACCGCGCCCTCGCCGAGCTGCTGCCAATGTTAGATATCTATCTGGAATTTAAACACAATGAAGCCATAAAAAAGGCCGTAGAAGCCGGACTCGGCATAGGCTGCCTGTCGGAAATAGTACTGCAGAATAACTTTAAAAGCGGCGAACTTGTGCCCTTAAAATTACCGAAAAGAGATATGAAACGAACGTTTTATTTCGCACTACCGAAGAATCGCTACCGAACAGCAGCGATTGAAGAGTGGATGGCGGAGTGTTGTGGTGGGGTTTAACTGCCGACCCCCTCATCCCGCGCCCGCAACTTGCGCCGAATAATCGCCATGCGCGCCTCATTCAGCGGCATCAACGCTATAAACACCATCGCCAGCAGCACAAACACAGTTGGCGCCCATGACACACTCAGGTGCAAACCAATCAAACTCATCTCAGTTTGCTCAGTTGCCTGCATATCAAACCCAAACCAACCGACAATGGCAAAACCCAGCGCACCACCAACTGCCAACTGCACCTTCGTCATCAACGCCTGAATCGAAAAATACAGCGCATTGCGCTCTGCACCGTCCTTCAGTCGCCCATAGTCAATGGTGTCGCAAAGCATTGGTGCAGAAATTACACCCATGCTGGCAATCGAAAAGGTCATCAACAAATTCAATGCAAACAGTTCATACAAGCCCGAGTCGCCGGGTTCCAATACTGCCGTGTAGAGAAACACCCCTGCCAGCAAAAGCATACCGACCAACCACGCCTTGCGCTTACCCCACCAGAGCGACAGCCGGTACCAAACAGGTATTGCCGCTACACCACACACCATGCCCCACAGGGACAAATTGGCAAAGGCATCGCCTAGTAACAGATAGGTATCCACGTAGATAAAAAATAGCCCTGCCCACATGCCATACCCTATGCCGAGACACATAAACGCCAGCACATACAGCATAAAGGGTTTATTGCTAACCAAGGCGTGCAGCGTCGCAACAAGTGCCTGCCCAGAGCGCACTTGCCTGACCGGCGGTTTATGGGCCGGGCCATCCGGCACCATGGTCACCGCCACGACTAACCCAACAATCAATAGCACGGCACCGGCAACAACAGTTACCAGCAATATCTCGGGGGTAATTTCTGTGGTTAAAAAGAACGGCAGCAGTGGAATCAAATAAAACAGCCCGGTGCCACCCTGCCCCGCCATTGACATCAAACTGAATGCCAATGTTTTGTCTTCGGAGGTCTCGGTAAACTCGTTAGCCCAAGCCATATAGGGAATCACAATAATCGTCATGGCTAAATAAAAGGCCATATACCAAAAGGCAAAATAACCTTCACTGACACCTGGCGGGGGAACAAATAAAAAATAACAGCAGGGAATCATCAGCAAACCGCCCACCACAATAAAGGGCTTGCGCGTGCCCGTGCGGGCACGCCAGCGATCTGAGTAATACCCGATCAGCGGATCGGTCACCGCATCGAAAATACGCGCAACCAACATCACTGTAGCGATGGTGGTCAGCGATACGCCGTAATACTTGCCATAGATACCACCGAGAACGGTGATCACGGGTGCAAACAGCAGCGATATGCCAAGCTGAGGGGCAACATAGGCCAGTGCTTTTAGCCACATTGGTTTTCTTGAGCTCTGAGCGCCTAGATCCATTGACACCTCTTGGCTGCTCAAATCAACGCTCCGGTTGTCTTCGATTCCCCAGCGGCTGTTGCGAAGGTGGCGTCTATGGACTCAATAGCGATAGGGCTATTCCAGCAGCTAGCAACTGTGGTCGTCTTTGACCAGAAATTAGAACGCGCTTTGATCACGTGAGACTCCTGTCTGCATCGGTCTATTTGTACTATCTTTCTTTTACTCTGCAATAATCGCCCGTCTCTACGGGAACGCAGCTTGTGCTAAGCATTAAATGTAGGCCAACTCTGGGATAATGGTGCATCTCTTTTCAGTTTTTTAACTGTAACCTCCACACACGCGAAATTGGCCGGGCGATGCCCACAGAAATCAGGCGAACAGGGTATGAGGCATACCCCGCTGCCCTATCATCAACAATCAGTCGTCAAGGTGAAGGCCTCTATTCCTTAGCCAAACTCATTGGTTATCACTAACCATCCATCCAAGTTGTTAATTTAAACTCTTTGGGCGCCTCGATACCTTGTAAGTGTTTAACCAAATAATCCCATACACGTCGCACGGCATATCCATCTATTCCATGCCCAAGGGTAGGAAAAAGGAGTAAGTCAAAATCTTTGTTAGCTTTTTGTAACGCCTCTACCATACGGAAGACAATTGCGGGTGGGCAGTCGGTATCAAGCATCCCATTTACGAGCAATAATTTGCCTTGTAGTTTTTCCATTGAGGCCTCGGGATAGCGTCCTTCAGCACAAGGGCCTGCAAGCCCTTCAAATTTCTCGCCCCACATAGAGCTGGCCATCAGTCGACTATCATGGGGGATTGCTGAAACGCCGACTTTATAAAACTCGGGGTATTGCAATAAACCTTGCACACCTCCTGAGCCGCCTGCAGAGTGGGTTGTAATACCTATCCGCTGTAAATCCATATAAGGGTAACGTTTGGCGAGCTGTTTTATACCGGCTACATGATCATCCAGATTGCTGACCGACTCCAACCAGCCGTAGAATTCATCAAAAAATGCTTTTTGACGAAAGGGTGTGCCGCGCCCATCAATTTGCACTACAATGAATCCCAATTCAGCGAGGGCGGCCGCATCAAAATACAGCCATCCTGCAAACGTGGAACCGTTAGTAAAGGAGCCTTTGGATGCTGATACAATCTCTGGGGTATTGAAAACATGAGAAATAATTGGATAGGAGCGTTCAGGAGAAAAGTCCGAGGGCCGAAACACCAAACCGTAGATATCCGTTTTACCGTCAGCGGCTAATAACTTCACCGGTTCTGGCCATTGCCAGCCATCAGGTAGTCCTGACACATCCGCGGTTTCAAGGTCAAGCACGGGATTTCCCAAGCGATCAACAAGAAAACTGACGGGGATCGTATCGGCCCGCGACTGTGTGACAACTGCAAAATTACCCGTTGGTGATACGCCACACGATTGCTCTTTATTGCAACTCATAAAAGTCATACAAAAAGCATTCATCTCGGTTGGCACAATGGTATTGATTTCATGATCACTGGAGACCAAGGGTGTTAATTCGCCGGTGTCCAGATGTACCCTGCATAAATCCCGGTAATAAGGATCACGGTCAGCATGGCGGCCCATTGTTTGCACAAACGCTTCCCGGCGTTTTTTATCAATCTGCGCTACGTGCCTTACCACCCAGTCACCTTGTGTGACTGGGTTTTTAAGGGCACCTGTATTCAGATCATAGAGATACAAATGCCCCCAGCCGCTACGCTCGGAAAACCACAATAATTCATTCGTCTCTGGTAATGGTACCAGCGCGGGGAACTCATCGGCATTGAGCATTAAATTGATTTGGGTAGCGCTGGTTTCTTCAAACAGTATTCGTGTTCCGCCCGTATGCGTATCAAATTCCACCACCCGTGCTGTTTTATAATCACGTTCGACATCGACAAAATAGGCGTGTCGACTGTCTGTTGACCACCACCCCAGTTTTGAGGAGAAAAAGCCATAACCGTTACGGGTGACCGGTATTTGTCGGTAGTTGGCTTCTTGCAAGCGTCCGTTCTCCACCTCAATACTGACCAGGCGCAAGGTTTCGATATGCTCATCACCGGGATAAGCGATCTTGACATAGTCTACCGTTGGGCGAAGGCTGCCATCTTGCGGAATGTGATGAACAACAGGCAGCTCCTTTACGCGTCGCGTATCACGCTGAACGGTAAACAGGCGCTTTGAATCCATTGACCAGCGCACTTGTATTGTCGCAGTTGGTTCTGTGGCATGTCCCCATGCCGTACCAAGGGCCGCATAAACATAGTAGGCTTCACCATCTCGTGTTAATGCACGTTCATTGCCACTGCCAATATCGCGAACCCAGAGATTAAAGTCTTTGGTGAAGGCGGCGTATTTGCCATCAGGGGAGAGAACTTCCTTATCGCAAATACGGGGGATTTCTAGACACGTTTTTTCTTGTGTATCAAACCGCCAGCGTTTCATAAACGCAGTAAATTCGACGGTTCTAACGCCTGTTGCTGATGAAGTGGCGAGATCCAATTGCAGCGCCATTTTGGTAATGGGCAGATTGTTGGCGTCGACTTCCTGCTTGACGGATTCAGCAAGGATGGCGGCCAGTTCATGGTGATCAAATGCGAGGGTATTACTGGTGGTTTTTGCATCCACTAAACGGTATTCCTTGCCGTCCTTTTTTTCTCGTTCATACCAGAAACAATCGGTGTCGCCAATCCAGGTGGGGAACAAGGTGGTATTAAACGCGACGCTCTTTCCAAATATTCCCGACGTTATATGTTGCGCTTTTTGGTATCGCGCTTTCATCTCTGTTTCCGTTGGTGCTGTTTTCATGTGTTTATCCTTACAAGTGAAACTTCAAAAATATGATTCATGTAATTTTTTATTAAATGAATTTTCGGTTTGAGTGAAATAATTGAGTTATTTTTTAAAAGATGTTGTGTGTGAATAAAAAATATCTGCGGATTAAAGAGATTAAATAACTTTTAAAGGCCTAACCGACATCAGTTATTTTTTTCAATAACGATGCCGGCTAGCCTTTAAAGAGGGTCGATTACAAGTATTAGAATTGATAACCCAGAGTCAGACCAATGGTGCGAGGACGAATCACATTAGCGCGGCTAAATACACCCTTATTGAGGTTATCTACCCACGTTAAGCCATCGTCATTTGTCACATTATTAACAAATAAATCGAGAGTTAACTGATCAAAAGCGATGCCGGTTTTCAGATTCACCTGACTGAAGCCGCCGGAGGCTAACAATGATTCATCAAATGTGCTGTAGTATTCGCCCATATACGAATAATCAATACGGGCAAAGCTATTGTGGCTTGCTATCATAAAATCATATTGAAGTCCGAGACTGGCATTGACGTCTGCTGATCCCGGTAGGTTCTGCCCATCACTGCCAATAGGTGAATCGCCTACTAACTTGGATTCTCCATAGGATCCGCTAAAATTCAACTGCAAACTCTCAGACAGATTTGCTCGCAATTCTAATTCCACCCCTTCCGATTTCGCTTTAACAGCATTCACTTTATAAAAACAATTACCCGCAGGATTGACATTTACAGGAATACCTTTCCAATCAACGCGGTATACCGCAGCATTCAACGTGACCCTCTGATCCGCCAGAGAAGTCTTGAGCCCAAGTTCGTAATTCTCAGAGGTATCGGATTCAACACTCGACGGTGAAGTAATACCCTCTGCAGTACAGAGTGGATTTTCGGGTTGACCGTCACCGAGACGGAATCCTTCAGTCCACTGGCCATAAACTAGAACATCGTCGTTCGGTGTATACGTCAGATTGATTTTATAGGTTTCTCCAGCCTCCTCTGTCGCTGATTCTCGATTGGGCACTGGAGAACCAAAAATAGTGATCCCTTGTACAAAATCCTTTTCGTAGTCATAGTGGCGTGCGCCCAGTGTCGCGCTTAACTGTTCAGTGATCGTATACGTTAACTCTCCAAAGACTGCGAGCTGTTTGATTGATTTTTCACTGTCAGCTGTAACAAGCGTGGAGGGACCAATACCAGTGGTGCCGCTCTCGGTTGCGGCAGCGTTGGTTTCAGACTCTTTGTCTTCGTAATATAGTCCAGCAACAAATTGTAGCGATCCATCCAGTTGAGATGTTAAGCGCAGCTCTTCGACAAAGGCGTGAACTCTTTTGTTAACATCAAAATAGTACGGCTGATCAGGTACGCCATATACAGCAGCGTAGGAAGCAGTGACATCCGTTTCCACCGCACTATCATGATTTAACCATGACGATGAGCTACTGATGCTACCCCACCCAAGATCGTAGTTCGCCACGAGGCTAACGACATCTATTTCGGCATCTAGCAGCTCATAGCTAGTGCCTGCACTGCCCGTATTGAAGCGCCGCTGTTGATAACTACCGGCCAAATTCAAATCCACGTCAGGCTGGCCGTCTTGCTGTATTTTTTGGTAGATATATCCGAGAGTAACATCGAGAGGCTCAATAGGTTGCCACAGTGTCGCCAATCGAAACCCCGTGTACTTATCGGCGCCAACATCGTCTCGATCACGTGCTACACCACCGGCCGCTATTGTAGTAGCGTTGCCTGCCGTAGGCTGGCTAGCGGCAACATTTTCTATGTAACCACTGTTATCAAACTGGTATACGACAGCCCGCACTGCCAGCTGATCTTCAACTAATGGGGCATTTAGTACCGCTTGCACCATGTTGTTATCGTCGCCCTTTTCCCCTGTTTGGGAATAGCGAGCTACTAGCTTACCTTCAACTTGCTCTAAATTAGGCGCGACAGGGATGATGCGTACAGTACCGGCCATCGAGCCTGATCCATACAATGTACCCTGTGGTCCACGCAACACTTCAACACGTTCAATATCCACCATTTTGATATCTGCATTACCTGAGCCACCAAGACCACTGTCATTACCAAGATCAGTTAGTGGTGTTTCACCAAAGTACACGCCTGCGGTTGAGTCGTCACCTTGCGGATCAGCTGAGAGTCCTCGTATAACAATACTATTTTGACTCGCGCCCCGATCTTGCATGGTGACACCGGGAATTGTGGAGAGATAATCACCCATCCCCACAAGCCCACGCTTGTCGATTGTATCTCCGTCCAACGCAGAAATGGTCATGGCGGTATCTTGTAAACTTGATTCCCGCTTACTTGCCGTTACAATAATTTCATCAATCTGATTTTGCTTTTTAGCAGTCTGTCCATCGCTATTAACATCCTGCGCCATCACACCCTGAGTAACCGCCCCAGTTGCAAAAAACGCAATGAGTGTTGCCAGTAAACTTTTCTTGGTTTTGATATTCATATCGTCCTTCCCCTTACCGTTTGAATTGAGATCAATTTGTGAAATCGTAATGACTCCACTATCGGTAAGGCCGCCGTTGAGGCCTGTGTTTTGCAGCATGGTGTCTAAGGCTTTTTGCAGGGTAAATGTGCCTACCACTGTGTTGGCCTTTTTTGCTTTGACAATTTCGTACGGGAAGAGAACCTGAATATCGGTTTGCTCTGACAGGCGGTTAAGCGCTTGGGCGAGACTCTGTTCAGGGAGGTTTAGTTGAAAAACCTTTGAGTGATCATCCTCTGCTTGGGCACTTGTGGTTAAAAAAAGAGTGCTAAACAACGCGATTAAAGATGCGACACAATAAGACGCTACCGCCCTGCCCAGCTTTTTAAACACTGACGCCTTTCCCCGAAATTGCTCACAACAAATTGTCTGCTGCGAAGCTTCTACGGTGTCCTTACGGGGGTTATGTCGCTCTGCTGCGACAAATCCTCCATTCAGAGATAGATTTTTTTGATTTATTTTTGTGTTAGCTGGTTTTAACCGACGGTTGATCAAGACAACCCTCCCTTTGTGATGCTGCTCGCAGTGCTTTAACCATAGCAGTAGATAAGGGGGTTTGCCGTGGATGGGGCTGATGAATGGGGCTGGTGCGGGGCGTTTATGCGGGCGCTGTTGAGGGTGTTGAGACGCGTGAGGGAGGGGCTGGTTTCGACGGGGTTGATTAATGTTGCTGTCGCAGTTGTATGCGTTGATCGTCTAGTCTGCTGACCTCTATGCCAAAGCTGGTTTCGAGGACGTCGAACATGGCGTCGAGCTGGCCAACTTTGAAGCGGCCACCAATTTTAATTTCGCTGATGGCGGGGTCGTCGATTTCGATGGTGGTTGGGAGGTAGCGGTTTATCTCTGCGACGACATGGCTGAGGGGTTCGCCGTCAAACACGAGGTAGCCTTCGCGCCAGGCGAGTCGGCGGTTGAGTTCTTGTTTTGGCAAGGTGGTAATCTCTGCAATGGCGTGGTCTTCGTTTTTCGCTTGTGTGGGGGTTTCTTCGGGGGTTAGGACGCGATTGGCGAAGGTGCCCTTTTGTCCGTAGCTGAGGCTGCCCACTTTTTCGAGTTGCTGCTGTTTGGCGACGGCGGCGGCGATGTCGACTCGCCCTTCGGAGACGGTGACTTGCACGCTGTCGTTGCTGAGTTGTACTGAGAAGGCGGTGCCGATGGCTTTGACCATGCGGGTGCCTGCGTAGACTTCAAAGGGCCAGCTGGCGTTGTGGCTGACTTGGAAGTGGGCTTCGCCGCGCAGTAGGCGAATTTTGCGCACGTTGTCGCTGTAGTCGACCTGTACTTGGCTGTCGGTGTTTATTTTGAGAATTGAGCCGTCGACTAATTTGCGCTCTTGTATGTCGCCGATGGCGGTGACGTAAATGCCGTTTGTGGCGTCGCTGGGCTGCATGACGACGAGCGAGACTGCGCCGATGGTGACGGCTAGCAATAGGCTCGCGGCTAGGGCGCTGTAGCGGTTAACTGACACCAGTGGGGCAAAGAATCGACGCAGGCGACTGGCAATGCTTTGCGTTGTTGTCTCGAGTGGAATGGAGAGTTCGGTGAGAATATTGGCGTCGTTCCAGAAGGCGCTGATGCGCAGCAGTTCCTGACGGTGGGCTGGACTGCGGGCTACCCACGCGCGCAGGGCGCGGACTTCCTCTGCGCTGGGTTCGGTGTCGCTGTCGAGACGTATCAGCCACTCGCGCGCTTCTTGCTCGATGCGGTCGCGATCACTAAAGGTGTGAATGTTACTCACTGTGATCGACCTCTGTGGTTGTCTTTGGCTCTCTTTTCACTGCCTGCCCTATCGCTGTTTTGGGGATTTTCGTCCATCCGATTTCTAATGAATTCGTCGCAGGCTTGCACGCCGTTCATAAGGTGCTTTTCTACTGTGCTCGCCGCTATGCCTAAACGCTCGGAAATTTCTTTGTGGGAGAGGCCGTAAACTTTGCGCATTAAGTAAACGCGACGGCACTTCTCGGTCAAGCTGGCGACGGCTTCGCAGTGGATGCCCAGTTTTTGTTGGGCGATCATTTCATCTTCTGGCGACCATTCCCCTACTAAGACGCTGGACTCGTCTTGATCCTCTATGTAGTCGGTAATTTTTCGCGACTTGGATCGCAGTTCTGAAATCGCGATATTTTTGGCGATGCGAAATAAAAACGATTTCGGCTGCTGCACGTGAGTGCTGCGCTCGGCGTTGTAGGCGCGCAAAAAGGCTTCCTGGGCGACGTCTTCAATATCTTGGGTATTGCGTAGATAGCGGGAAATAAAGCGCTTTAGTGCGGTTTGATGCTTTTCAAAGGCGGCGAGTATGGGTGTGGATTGGCTTTTCGCGCTATTTTTTTGGGGACGATTTGTCATGATGGCCTGTCGCTATCGACTGCTGAGCTGGTACCTAACAAACTGGTACCCATCAAGTAGGTGTATCCGTGCTCTGCTCGTGCCAATTGAAGTTCCGTCTCGTGGTGGGTTGATCGCCGCGGCTGTGCAGCTCGCGTTTTGCTCGATCATTGAGTAGGTTAAACGTAGTTTAGGATTCTGTGATTTTCAAGGGTGCGCTTTTGCCGCGGACGAGTTCTAAAGGGGTGGCAGCGAGGGGTTAAAACCTGCGACAATTCAGCTCTTTGCTAAGTTTCTCAGCCACCCTCAATAACCATAAGAAAAGAGGCTTTATGCGCGCGTTAGAAAACCTAAAAATTCTCGATTTTACGACGCTGGTTCCCGGCCCTTTTGCGACGATGATGCTGGCGGATATGGGTGCTGAAGTGCTGCGTGTGGAGTCGCCGACGCGGCCCGATATGGTGCGCGGTATGCCTCCTTTGGCTGACGGTACGTCATCGGCGCATGCTGTGTTAAACCGCAACAAACGCTCGATTGCCCTCGATTTAAAGAAGCCTGAGGCGGTGGATATTGCCCGACAGTTGGTGATGGAGTACGACATTGTAATTGAGCAGTTTCGGCCCGGGGTGATGGCGCGCTTGGGGCTGGATTATGCGACGTTGGCGGCGATTAACCCGCGTCTTATTTACTGTTCGGTGACCGGTTATGGCCAAACTGGCCCCTATCGCGATCGTGCGGGGCATGACAATAATTATTTGTCGATCTCTGGCTTGAATGGCTATTCCGGGCGCAGTGGTGAACGCACGCCGATTATGGGTATGCCCGTGGCCGATATTGCGGGCGGCTCGCTGCATGCGGTGGTGGGTATTTTGGCGGCGGTGAATCAGCGCCATATCAGTGGTGAGGGCCAGCATATTGATATCAGTATGACCGATGCTATGTTTTCACTGAATGCGCTGTTTGGCAGTGGCTATTTGGCGGCGGGTATTGAGCCAAAACCGAGCTCGACAAATTTAAATGGCGGCAGTTTTTACGATTATTACGCGACCTCTGATGGCCGCTTTTTGTCCGTTGGCAGCCTTGAGCCACAGTTCTTTATGGCATTGTGCAAAACGTTGGCTATCGAGGATATGTTGCCGGTGGTGGCTGCGGGCGGTGCAGATAGTCAGACGCTGCTGCGCGAGCGCATTGCGGCGGTTATTGCGACAAAAACTCTGGCTGAATGGCAGGTTATTTTTCAGCAACAG
>Ga0209137_1003089_pt1 | contig 14165 bp, 5 predicted proteins | sample SaaInl5LU_22_DNA_FD_184642 | JGI IMG/M metagenome (GOLD analysis project Ga0209137, IMG submission 184642) | Marine microbial communities from expanding oxygen minimum zones in the Saanich Inlet - ESP_105LU_22_DNA (SPAdes) (version 2) | ecosystem: Environmental > Aquatic > Marine > Intertidal... | reverse complement strand
GGGGGCTCGTTGTACTTGAACGGCAACGCGCGCGCGCCCTTCGCCACCTCCGTCTCCCACGCCTCGTACGACTCAACAGACAAAACGCACGGCGCGTCGCGCCCCGCCTTTTGAAGCGCCGACGCGACGCGGCGTTCGACGTTCGTGAAATTCTCGTCTCCCCCCCCGACCGCGAAACTGACACCGACAAACGCCTCGCCCATCTTCCGCGCCTGCTCAACATCCTCCACCGCCTGAGCCGGCTGCAGCAAGATACAAAGCGTCTCCTTGACCTCCCCGAAGCTCATGAGCTTCGACCCGGGAGGTGACTTGGGCGCGTACCCGTTTTGGTCCAGCGGTTTCGAAGCCGTCATGCCGAAGGCGTCTTGGAAAAAAGCCGCGCTCCGATTCACATCCGGCACGTTGAGCGCTATGAGCTCCATCGGGTCGCGTCTGGCGGCGACCCGCGCGCGTACGGCGTAGCCGGAAGGCGAACGCACGTCGAAGTACCCGAAACCGTAAACCAGCTCACCGCCGCTCTCGTAGATGCGGCTCACGCGCACGCCGTAAGGAACGCTCAGCGACACGTACGATAGCGAAGCGGATGATGAGTTCACGCCGGAATCGTCGCGACGTGTATCAACGTCTTTGACCGAGCTCTTCTTCCGTAGCTCGACCGCTCCCTTGCCGCCGTCGTCCGCGCTCAGCGTTTCCTGGCCGAACGCCAGCACCACGCCCGTGACGGTCTCGCCGTTCGCCTCGTCGCGCGTCTCGCGCGTCACGCGGCAGCCCATTGCGTTTTTCCAAAAGTAAATCTCATCCTCCCACAGCTCGTCGCGCACCGCGAACACCATGCGCTGCAGGTAGGGCAGCTCGCCCTTCTGCACCCTCGGGCGCAGGCGGTCGACGAACGAGGCGTTCAGCTGCACGCGCTCGAGCTGGTTCTCGAAAAAAGTTCTCTGGCCCACGAGCTGCTCGTTCTCGGGGTCCGCCTCGATCGCGGCTTCGGCGTCCGACAGCAGCGCCTGCAGCTGGTCGAGCACCTCCCCGGCGGTCGCGGGGAGCGCCTCCGCCAGCGACGCCGCGGAGGCGACGCCGGCGAGCCCGCCGAAGAGCGACAGGCGCCGGCTGAGCCGCAACCCCGCGTCGCCGGGCGGCGCCTCGGATCGCCGGACGGAAGCGCGGGGCGCCCGGTCGAGAGCGCATCCGTCCCTCTCCGCGGAGGCGGCTCTGACGACGGCGGACGACCCGCGTCGGGTCCGACGGTGCGTCGACCGGCGAACCGGCGCGCGCGCGGGGACGGCCGCGCCGACACAAGCCCGCATCTCCCTCGTGTCTGGTTCGCGACGCGCGAGCGCCCGTCCGGTGCGCCTCGCGGTGTGGCGCGACGGAGCAGATAAAGTCCCTCTCGGCACGATCGAGAAGCCACGTGTACTTAGAGGGAGTTTCGATGACGTCAATCGCGAGGGTTTGGTAACAACGCGCTTCTCGTCGTTCCCGCGCACACTCGACCGCACGCTCCACGCGCTCCGCTCGCGATGCCCGCGACGAGAGGAAAAGCCGGCGCCGGCGGCGCCAAGGCTGCCAAGAAGACCCCGGTGAAGAAGGCTGTTGCGAAGAAGCCCGCGGCGACGAAGAAACCCGCCGCTTCGGCCGGCTCCGGCTCTCCCTGGGACGACGAGATGGCCTCCATCCCCGCGGGCGCGGTGTACATCGAGGCGTGCAAGTCCTGACAAGCGTTCAAGAAACGCGCTGAGGCCATCAGCGCGTACGTCTCAACGCACGCCAAGGGCAAAACGAACGTCTCCGTGAACCTCGGGAAGCCGCGCAAGGGTGCGTTCGTGGTGAAGACGGCGAAGAAAACCGTCGTCGAGCTTCTCGCCATGCCGCGACCGTTCCCGAAGCTCAAGGCGCTGGACATGGATAAAGTGGGCGCCGACGTCGTCGCGGCGCTTTAAGACCATCAGCGACGATCGAAACACAAAAAGTGACATGATGATTTTAAACGCGCGAAAGACGACGCGAGAGATGACGGCGCCGAGGCAAACGCCGCCGGCGCGACGCCGGCGACCCTCGGGCGCCCGACGACCCTAACACCAAAGCTTACCGCGACGTTTGATTTTACGCACGCTTACTGCACGTCTATTATGCCTATGCCTATAACGCATAGTCTACTCAAAGCACACCACACCCTAGCTAGCTACTACTTGACGCACACTTTTCTCCACGTCTCCGCCTCTTCCGCGCCCAGCGCCGCGCGCGCGGCGGCGTACGCCTGGCCTTTGGCGGACGACGCCGCGATCCCGGCGGCTTTGGCGACGGCGACGACGGCTCTTCCGCGTTTCGCGGCGGCGCGAAACGAACGCGTCAAAGAAAGAGACGTTTCTTTTTCTTTTTGTTTTTCTTTCTTCGTCGCCGAAAACAAAGCAGCCTCCACCGCGACGATGAGCGCCTCGACGTCTGCTTCGAGCCTCTCCGCGCCTCCGCTAAAGAGACGCACGCCGCCATTACCCTCGGCTTGGACGCGAGACAGAAGCGCGCCGAGCGCGGCGGCGCCCGCGTGCGTGACGCAGACCGACTTTGTTCGTTTGGCAAGCGATCCGTCGCCCAGTCTGTCCAGCGAAACGAACAGAGGCGTTAAGATTTGTTCCACCACCAGTGACGTCTGCGAAGACGGACAAGTTCGCGACACACCAGACGGGGTCCCGAGACCAGACAAAAAAGCGCTCTTGTTCGCGTCCGCGTCTGATATCGCATTCGTTCGCGTCGCGTCGTCGGCGGAGGCGGAGAAACACGCGATCGATCCTCCTGTTCCCGCGCTTTTCTTCGCGTTCCCGAGAACCTTGCGCGAGCTCCAACTACCGGTGGGTGCGGTCTCGTACGCCTCCGCGCACTTAATGCGGACGCACGAAGCGACACCCTCGGTGAGCGACGAGACACCGGCGCGACTGTGAGCGAGCGCGCGCCGCGCGACGACCAACGCGCGCGTGAGCGAAAACTCGTCACTGAAAACACGGTGGTCGTTTTCTTTCTCTTTTCGTACGCGCGAAACGTACGCCTCCTCGAACACTTTCACGCACTTCGCGACAGCGTCGTCCACCGCCTCGGCGTCGCGTCTCGCCGCGCACATCTGCAAAAGCGTGCGGCTCTTGGGCCAGAGACGAGGCTGGTGCGCGGCGAAATTCAACACCGCGCGCGCGGTGCGGAGGAGCAAATCCGCCAGGAACGGCGTAAGAGCGGCTTCGTCCGACGCGTCATCCGGATGACGCGTCGAAGAGCCTCCCGCGATGTGTACGACACGTACGCTTTTTTTTTCGCCGTCGTGATCGTGATCGTGATCCGTTTCGCAAGTACAGAGCGCCTCCGAAGCCGCCTCGGCCACGATTCGGCACGCCGCCATCGCGTGTCGCGCCCATTCCGAAGGCGCGTCTCGGCTTTTTTTGTCGCGTCGCGGCGACGTTTTCACGTCTTCGCCCGAAAACGTCGTCGACGTCGCCTCGTCGTCGTCGTTCTCCGAATCGCGGAAAGCGTCTTCTCGAAAACCGCGGAAAGCGCTCTCCAGGGGGTTCTTGCCGCGCAGCTCCGCGCCCATCGCGGCGTGCGCGCGGCTCCACCGGCCGCAGGTCGCCGCGAGCCGCGGCGCGAGGCGGGAAAACGAAAAAATTTCGTCTCCCGTCTCGGGACGTTTTTTTTCCGGGACGACGACGTTTTTTTTCTCCGCGCGCTTTTTCGCGCGCGTCCCGCGCTCCGCCGCGGCGGCGCGGAGCGCGTTCGCGGCGGCGTGGAGCGCATCGAGCGCTTTCGCGCACACCACACGCGCGCGTTCGTTTTCATTTTTTCGCGTTTCGGCGGATCCTTCTGGTCTTCTCGGGTCGTGGAAACGCGTCGCGACGCGTCGAAGCGCCGTCTCCAGTCGCGTCGCCGTCTCCGCCGCGGTCTCGAGCTCCTCCGCGTCGCCCGATTCGGCGACGCGGGACGCCGCGCGGACCCCTTCCCACGCCAACACCGCGGTTTCCGCGGTCGCGAGGTCGTCAGAGACCTCCAAGAGCTCGCGCGCGCGCCCGAGGCACGGCTCTTCGCGCGCGAACGCCTTCTCCCGCTCGTCGTCCATCGCGTCCGAGCCTCGCGCGAGTCGGGCGAGGGACGTCATGTGGTCCACCGCGCGCACGCGTCTCTCGAGCTCGCAGACCTCGCGGTACAGCGAGGTGCGCCCGGGGACACCGTCCCCGCCGCCCACCGAGGAGCACGCCACGAGCGTGGCCTCCGCATACGCGACGCCCATCGCGCGCGTGCCCGCGCGCGGGTCGTTCTGAGATGGCTCGGAAGCGGAGAAGTTTCCCGTAATAACGGCTCTCGGGTCGGCACTTCCGTCGTCGGGGAGCGGGGACGAGATCGAGATGGGGACGCGGTGACGATAAATTCAAGTTGACAACGAGGAAACGAGAATTGCGCTTCACCAGACCACTCCTCACCCGCGCGGACGCGGGACGAGCGGTCATCGCGCGCGCACTTTCGCACGCGCGGCTGCAGTGAGGCGAGGGGGATGGCGACCGCCTCGCACGCGCTGTACGGCGTGGACGTGTACTCCGATAGCAGCGAGGATTCGGGAAATTGGGAGTCCGCCGGGCCGAGGCGTTCCCGCGGGTACCGCGTCGAGGTCTCCGCCGGGAACGCCACCGAGAAGGACCGCGACGCCGCGAGCGACTCCGACTCCGACTCCGAGGATGACGCGATGCTGGTCGCGCTCGTGAGCGCCATCGCCTGCCGCGCGGACCAGCCTTTCGTTTTCGACCCGCGCGACCCGATTCGGCCGGACGATTTTGTTTTTGATTCCGCCGCGACGGCGGATGAATGGGGCGTCCCGGAGGACGACGACGCGTGGGAAGACTTTTTTGACGACGAGGAGTGCTCCGCGTCGTCGTTGTCCGCGTCGTCGGAAGATCTCGAAGGTCGGAAAGAAGATCTCGTAGAGATTTCGCGAACGAGAAACGCCGCGAGAAGAGTCACGAGGCCCGCCCCGAGGTTTCGCCGCGCAGGAGATTCGCCGAACAAAAGCGCGAAAAATAAAAATATCGACGCGTTCGCGGCGACGCGGCCGTCCGCGGTCGGCGGCCGCTGGGGCCCGCCGCCAAAAAGAAACGCGCGCGCGTCGGAGCGAACAAAACCTGTGAAAGAAAAAGAGCAAGAGCCGTTCGCCGGCCCGATCCCCACCGTGCGCGCCGCGGTGGCGCGCGCGATGGCGGGCGCGCTGGAGCGCGAAACCGCTAAGGCGGAGCGGGCGCTGTTTTCGCGCTCGCCGGATGATTCGCCGCGCCTCCTCGGTACTAAAAACCAAAGCCGCCGCCGCGTTCGGACCGACTCGTTGATCGCCGCCGTCGCCGATTTGTCGTCGCGCGCGGAGTGGGCGCACGAGCAGGCTATCGGGTACGAGCTGGAAGGCGCGCGTTCGCGCAGCGAGTACGCGAGCCCGGAGAAGGCGGAGCACTTCTCCAGTCGTCGGCGGCGCGCGCCGTCGTCGGCGTTCGCCAAGGCGCCGCGGACATCGCTCTTCGCCGAAATCGCCTCCGCCGCGGCGAAGCGCGACGGCGCGGGACGTGCGGAAAGCGACGTCTCGAAGACGCGTCCTTCCGATTCGCGCGCGAAAGCCGTCGACGGAAGCGCGCCGCCCGAAAAGGAAAAGGAAAAGAGTTTAGAAAAGAAAGCGACCGAAACGGCGCGGTTGAAGAAACCCAAATTGGACGCCGTTTCCTCTCGGGCGCGCGCGCCGTTCGCGGCGAAGGACGAGTCGTCTTCGGACGAGTCGGAGACGGACGCCTGGTGGACGGCGCCGTTCGGTGGCGTTTCGTTCGCCGCGGAAAAGAAAAAGAAAAAGAAGACGCGCGCGCGGACGGCGTCGGAGAACGAGCCCGGACTCGTCGGTCTCGACGCCATGCGCGTCGCGATGGACCGCACGCGCCCGCGGCCGAGCGGCGCGCGCGGCGTGACCAAGTGGGTGAAGCCCAAGCCGTTCGTTTCGCGAGCCTCCCCCGGGATGGAGGATTCCTTCGCGAGCGCCTCGTCCGGCGCCTCGGGGGACTCCGCGGCGTGGTGGGACGGGCGGGGCCATCGGGTCGCCAAGGCGCTCCGGCGGCGCGAAAAAACTCCGAGGACGCTCCGAGGACCTTTGGCGGAAAAGTCGTTCGCGCCGGGGGACGGAGACCGCGACCCGACTCGCCCGCGCGTCGCCGGTCCGTTCGCTTGGTCGCCGCCGAAGACCTCTACGGCGAAGCACGCTCGGAACGCGTCATCGTCGGTCTCCGCGCGAATCAAACTCGGCGAACGTTTCAAACGCAAAAGCGGTCCCCTCAGAGGCGTCTACGCGTATCAAACGATCCCCTCGGACGCGTTTCTGCGCCGCCGCGCGCCCTGCGTGGTGTTCCGCCCGCTCGCCGCGAGAACGAAAAGAAAGGGCGTCTCGCGGCGGCTCGCCGAGCGCGCGCGGAGACGAAACGAAAACGCTCCCACTTTTCGCCTCCTGGATGAAGACGATCGGTCGAACGTTTCCGTCGAGCGAAACGAAACGCGAAACGAGACGCGTGGGAACCGCGCGAGCGAGCGTCCGGAGGAAGATCTCTCGTCTCCTCGGGGCTCGACCCCCGGTCCCGGCGCGTACGACGTCGCGGGGGCGACGTCGGCGACGCGTCCGTCGGCGGCGTCGGCGCCTTCCTTCGCGCCGCGCTCGCGCCCGGCGGAGATCCGCGTCGGGTCCCGACGCGACTTCGTGCACACGCCCGATGAAGTCCCGCTGGACCTGTCCGCGGAGAAGTGGCGCGTCGCCGCGGGGTCCCGCGTGCGCCAAAATTTCCCGAGCGTGTCGTTTGAGAAAGCCCCGCCGCGGGAAACGGAGACGGCGCGCGCGTTTCGCGCGGCGCTCGCGAGAAACGCCGAGCCGTCCTTCGGGGAGGTCTCGGCGCGCCGAGACGCTCGCGCGCGAATCGCCGCGTACGAGTTCGGCGAGGCTCTTTTCCTGGACCCGCTCGCGCGCAAAATCGCATCCGGGGAGATTGTCGCGCCGCCCGAACCGACGTTCGCGCTCGTCGAGGCGAGCGTCAAAAGGACGCCGAGCTGGGGACTTCCCGCTTTTTCGTCGCGAGGAGACGTTTTCGACGACGAAAACGAAGTCTCAGATTTCCGTGAACGCGACGCGCGCGCGCTCGCTTCCGACCCGCTGCGAGCGTGGCGCGCCGCCGTCGCGCCCGCCGTCAAACACACGCCCGTCTTCGTCAAGCCCCGCGCTCTGGATACGGTTTTCGAGAGGGAGGAGGACGAGTCTTATGTCCGCGGACCGACGCGCGCGCACGGCGCGGCGGATGAGCTCGCGCGCGGTCGCGCGCTCGGCGGCGGCGGCGCGCTTCCCCTGCGCTACTACCTCGGCCGCGACGAGGACTACGCGTCTCGAGTCGCGTCTCGCGATCTTGAAGACGAAGCCACGAAACCTGTGGCGTACGAAACGGACGCGACGGGAATAGGCGGCGCGCCCGTCGTGGCGAGCCTGCGCGTCGCCGAGGCGCTCGACGCGTTGCGAGCGTCGACGCCGGCGACGGTTTTCGGCCTCGCCGCCGAGCGCTGGGCGGCTCGCGAGCGCGCCGAGCGGAAACACTCCGCGGAGACCAAAAGAAGAGCCGAGGCGAGACGCGTCTCGAAAGAGAGCGTCGCCGAGACGTACGTCGCGGGGAAAGCCGCGCGTCTCCTCGACGAACACCCCGAAACTGAGCCCGCGCGTTTGGCTCGGACGGCGCTCGCGCGCGGCGCAGTCGCCGCGCGCGATCCGGGTTCGGGTTCGCACGCGTGGCTCGGCATCGAGGCGGCTCGCGCGGCGTTGGCGGCGACGCGACCCTCCGCGCCGGGATGGACCATGCTGCCGCTGGAGGTGACCAAGCCGCGCGTCGCCGCGGGCCGGGTCGTCGAGCCGGGAGACAGGCGGGCGCTGGACGTGCGCGTGTCCCTGGTCAAGACGAAGGGCTTTTTGGACGGCGCGAGCGCGTTTGATTTCGCCCGCGCGGCGGGGCGGTTCCACGACGCGGCGGATGAATATTCCGGAGGCTCATCTGGGCACAACCCGCGGACCGGGCCGGCGGCGTACCGCACGGAGAAGGCGGATGCGCTGCTTTCGAGGCGCGCGCCCGCGGCGACGTTCGGGACCGCCGCGAGGCTCCCGCGGGAAATCAAAATCGCGGATGAGGACCGGACAGAGACTTTTTCCACGTCCGAAGCGGTTTCGGAGACGCGCGTCTCGTTGGATCGCCTCGTTCGTCGCCGGCGCGGCGTCGGCGTGAACATGCGTTTGGACTCCAACCCGCGCTTCGACGCCGAGACGCTGCGTCTGCAGACGGAGGCGCGGCGGTTCCGCGCGACGCGCAAGCTCGAGAAACTCGTCGGTTCGTCCGCGACGGAGGGTCCCGAGACGGGAGGGTCCGCCCGGCTTCGGAAATCGCAATCGGCGCGCGACGGAGAAGAATTTTTCGATCCGACAAGAGATCCGACGCGCGCGCGCGTCCCTATGGCCGATTTCGCCAGCCTCACGTGGCGCGTCTCGGAGAACGCCAAAGGCCGCGTGGAGATGGAGCTTTTGGAGGCGGAGATCGGGCCCGGCCGGTACGACCCGAACGACGAGGTCACGTCTTCGCGCAGAAGGGCGCCCGAGGCGGATTTCGCGTCGGCGGCGAGGCGGTTCCCGGAGGAACCGCCCGATATGAGTTTAAACGCCGAGGAACCTCCGCGTTATTCTCGTTTATTATTCTCGCGCGACGACGTCGCCGCCGCCGTTAAGGCGGTTCGGCCGCGCGTCGCCGTCGGCGGCGTCATTCCCGACGCAGGCAAGCGCGACATACGCGCGAAAAACGAACCCGACGCCGCCGCGCCTTTACCTCCCTCCGCGGTGGTCAACCTGGAGGACGCGCTGCGGTACCTGCGCGGCGCGAGGCACTCTTCGGCGCCGGACTTCGCGCGCGCGGCGCTCAAACCGGGAGACGAGCCGCGAACAGAGGATGCGCGTTCGTTCGCGGACGTCAGCGCGTCCGCGTCGGTCGCCGCCGGGGGCGCGAAGGGCGCGTCGCGCGGTTCGAACGTCTCCGCGTTTGGCAAACCTCCGAAGACGTCGCCGACGAAACCCGCGGATTGGAAATCCAAGGACCCCGACGCCTTCGCCGAGGGCGACGTGTTGTTTCTGCTCCCCGAGCGCGCGTTGGAGGCGACGCGCGCGTCGCGCTTCGACGCGCCCGATTTCGCCAAGACGCTAAGTCGCGAGATGGTCGCGAAACTCGGAACGGACGTAACGCTCACCGCGGACGTCGACTTTGTTCCCGAAAAAGCGCTTCGCGCGCGGTTCCCGAGGCTGGACCGAGGCACGAACGCGGTGGACATCGGGCGTCCGAGACGGGCTTCGAGTCGTATGGACGACGTGAGTTATTCCGAGAGGTATTACGCCGACTTGGACGCGGGCGTGTACGCGCCGCGGGACGGCGACGACCGCAGGGGCGTCCTCAGCGGTCAGAGAAACGCAGGGAAGTCCCTCGTAAACCTGGCGCGCGCGCCCGCTTCGGAGCGCGGCGCGTTCGAGAACGTCGCGCGGAACGACGGCGGCGACGCGCTGGTGCTGGACGCGGCGGCGGCGGCGGACGGAACGCGGCCGAGGCGCGACGTCGGCGCGGCTTCCTTCGCGCGCGCGCCGCGGCGTACCGGCGAGACGCGCGCTTCTCCCGGCGGCGACGCCTTGGTGTTGCACCCCGCGGCGGTTTCCGCGTTGGACGCGACGCGAGGATTCGATTTCGGGCGCGCCGCGGGGCGCGAGCGGTCCGCTTTTGAGCGCGCGCGCTGGGGCGAAGATGACGTCATCCACGCGTTGCGCGCCGAGCCGCCGACGATTTCGACGCTCGACCGCTCTTTAGCGAAAGTGCACGCCGCCGGCGTGGACGGGCGGACGCTCGCGGCGGCGCGGCGCATGGAGAGACGAGCGAGGCTCGAGGCGAAGATGCCCCGGCGCGGGCCGGGGTCGGAGGCGCCCAGCCGCGAGCGGACGGACGGGCCGGTGCGGTGAGAACGAACAGTACAGAATAGTCTATGATGGAGAGCGTTTCGAGGACTGTGTTGTATGTTCGCGTGTTTGCATTCTGATCTTTTTCGACGCGACTCGGACGGAGAGCTGGCGGACGTCGACGCGTCATCGTCTTCAACGTCTTCAACATCTTCGCTCGCCGGGCGGGCACTCCCCCATGCCCATCGCTTCCGGCGGCGGGGGCAGCATCTCGCGGCTGTCGATGACCTGCACCAGCGCCAGGTACCCGACCGCGAGCGCGACGCTCACGACGCCTGTCGAATTCGAAGGGAAGGCAAAAGAGACGGACGAGGACGGGTCAGGATGTCGCGATGGCTCCGACGGAGGGAGCGTTCGCGTGTGCGTCTCGACTTTTTGTCGCAGTCGCGCGCCACGTCGGCTCCTCTCGGGGGATAACGACCGGGAGGCGTCCGAGCTTTGGCGGTCCGTTCGCGTTCGGGACGCACCCGTGATGATGGCGGTGATTTGCGCGCCCTTCACCTCTTCGTCGTCGCTGAGCTCGGGGAAGGACAGCTCCTCGGGCGCGGGCGCGGGCGCGGGGGTCTCGTCGTCCTCCGCCGCGCGCAGCGCGGGCGAGCCCCGCAGATGCGTGGCGCGGAAAAACGAACCCGAGGGCGCGCGGGTCGCGGGCGCGCACGAAACGCGCGCCTTGGCGGAGGCGCGGGGGGGCGCGCGCGCGCCGGCGGCGACGACGGCGGTGCGGGAGACGGCGAAGGACATGCTGCGTGCTCGTGCGGGAGCCGCGCGCTTGGACAGTGATAGACGCGTGGCCTTTGGCGCACACGCATCGACGTCGGCACCTGTCATCGGCGTCTGGCCCAAATTCGCCACGTGTGCAGTCTGGCAGTGCAGCGGCGGTGTCGCGGTTTCCTGTGCTCGGGGAAGAAGGTTTCGGAACCCGCGTCGGGGTCGCACACCGTCCCGCGCGCTCACGCGGCACGCACTCGCGCGCGCGTCTCTTCTTCGCGCTCGGCGTCTCGAGCGAAGGCATCCGCCCCCCGCTCCCGTTCCCGCGTCCGGCCTCGCGCGGCGGACCCTCCCCGCCGCGGAAACGCACCGCCGACACGTCTCTTCGCCTTCTTCGCTCGGCGCGCGCGACGCGATGGCGGACGGGAACGACCGCAACTGGAACGCGCTGCTGAAGTGGTCGCTGGCGCAGACGGATGACGGCAACACCGCGAACGTGCGGGACGGCGACGGCGCGGCGGCGCCGAGGGTCATCTCCGAGGCGGACCGCGCGTGGTTCCTGCAGGCGATGCAGAACGGGATGGTGGATGAGATCAAGCGCATGAAGGCGATCGCGGCGGCTATCGGGCCGAACGCCGACAAAGTCCTCCCCTCCCAGGAGGACATCGACGCGCGGCTCGAGCTCATGCACGAGCTGAACGACCGCGTCTGCTCCGTGGACAACGGCGGGGACCTGCACACGATCGGGGGTTTGGTTCCCGTGGTGTCAAACCTGTCGTCTCCGCACGCGCCTCTGCGCGCCGCCGCCGCCGAGATCGTCGGCACCACGGTGCAGAACCATCAAAAGGCGCAACTCGCGGCGGTGGAGTGCGGCGCGGTCGCGCCGCTGCTAAGGCTGGTGGTTGGCGAAGGAGGCGACGCCGAGCCGTCAGCGGGTGACGCTCGTAACGGTCGTGACGGTTCAGAAACCGTCGGATTCGAGTCGGAGGACTCGGGCCTTAAAGCGAAACGTCTCGCGGAGTGTCGCGTGAAGGCTTTGCTTGGGCTCTCGAGTGTAACGCGCGGGTGCCCGAGGGCGGTGGCTGAGTTTTTCAAGCTCGGCGGCGCGAAGAGCGTCGCGCGGTGCGTCGAGGAGAAAACCTCGTCGTTGGACACCAAAGACGATGACGAAAGCGTGTTACGTCGTCTGACGTTGAAGGCGAAGACGAAAGCGTTGCACTTGGCGAGGCACTTGTGCGTGATGAGCGATAAGACGATGTCCATCATCATCGACGCCGACTTCGTTTCGAGCGCGGCGAGCGCGCTCGCTGAAGCGGTGCCTTCTTTCGGCGCGCTCGGCACGTCGTGGTCCGACGCGTTTCGGCGAACGGAGAAACAGACAATGTCCACGGACGCCATCTTGGGGAGTCAACTGAGGGAAGCGTCGTTGCGTCTGCTTCTGGATATCGCGCGGTGCGTCGACTTCGCGAAGGAACCGAAGGCGCTCGATCAGTTGCGCGGCGAGCGCGTCGTCAACGCCATCAACGTCGTCGGGCGGTGGTACGCCACGTTCGACGCCGACGAGAAGAGCACCTTCCAGGACGAGATGACCGTCTGCGCCGAGCTGGCGAAGATGTTCGGGTGATGACGCCGGGAGCGATCGAGGGAGAGGGAACGACGCGTGCCGCATCGCCGCGTCGGCGCGTGTAGGCCCGATAGACGCCGACGTAGCACGTAAAAGACGACAAATAAAACTCGATCGTCGAATCGAGTCACGACCTCTCACACCCACGCGCGCGGGAGGCCCTTCCGGCACCGCGCGAACCCGTCCGGTGGCATGTCTTCGCCCGCGGAGAGCGCCGAGGTCAAGACCGAGCAGCTCCTCGGGGAGGAGGACGAGGACGAGGACGAGGACGAGTCTGTCCAAGTGTCTCTCGGCTACAACGAGGATCCCGTTCTTCCGGATCCCGGGCTCAGTCCCGGGGTCCACCCCGGGGTGACCCTCGTGGGACGCAAGGTGCAGGAGTCGGACGTGCGCGAGACGAACGGCAAGCTCGAGGCTTTCAGCAGGGAAGGAACGGTCGTTGAAACGAGGTGGCACGAGCACTTGGGCAGGGTGTACGTCGTCTTGTATTCCGACGGGAAGACGCGCGAAGCCATCCTGGAGGAGCTTTTGCTCATCTTGTGGCGCGACGAGTCGTTGGTGTCGCCGGAGATCAAGGAAGCGCGCGAACGCGCGAAAAGACAGAAACACCCGGGTTTAAGTTTCGTCGGGACGAGCAAGGTCAAGAGGTCGATTCTGGGCAACGGCGTGCGGAAAGACGACGATCTCCGGAACAAGCGCACTTTGTATTACGCGTCGGCTTCGGTGACGCACGCGTCGACGCGGACGTTTGACATGCTTTTTAACAAACCAGAAGGCGCGGCGGCGGCGTTCGACTTACTCGTGCGGCGCCTGCACGCGGTCGCGACGCGGACGCGGAAAGCCAATAAAAATGACAGACGGTGCCTGGTGAAGTTCCACAGGAACCAGATCGGCCGCCTGAACTTCCCGAAGGCGACCGCGAGCGACCTGTGCGGGATCGTGCGCGCGTGCAAAGCGGGCGAGGCGGATTTCGCGTCGGCGGAAGAGCTGCGGGTCGAGGACGCGGCTCCCGGCCGCGGGGACCGGGACGAGACCGGCGCGCGTAAGAAGCAGAAACCGAACCCGCCTCAGCGCGGGGCGCACGATGCGGCGAAAGGGAACGGGAAAGGGAAAGGGGAAGGGAAAGGGAAGCCGAAAGGGAAGCCGAAAGGGAAGCCGAAACCGAAACCGAAAGGGGCGGATTCGGGAAGCGAGACGGCGACGGCGTCGGGCGGCGCGGCGGCGCGGCGACCGGACACGTCACGCATCGCGGACGATTTCGAGTTTCTGCGGAGCCAACTCGCGAGTGCGCGCGAGATGGTCAAGGCGGGGGACATCTCCGAGGCGGACTACGAGAGAATAAAGAGTCACCTCTTCGAGCAGCTGTACCCGCAAACCAAGGGATGAGAGATGACCGGCGCGCGTATAATACGCGTAGCAAAGACTTTTCATAAAGCCACGTCACCTGTGATGCGATCTGCACTGTTACGCGCGCGCTCCCTCCGCGCACTCGCGAAACGATCACGTCCGTTCTCGGGTGGACGTGGACGGCGGCGGCGACCGTGCGGCGTCTCGCTCGCGGCGCCGCCGGTCGCCTGGTCGCCCCGATGGCGCGCGTGCGCGTCGCGAAGCCGACCGCGTCGCGATCGATGTCGCGAAACGCCTCCTCGGATGCCGCGAGGGACGCGTCCCTCACGGCCGACGCGAGCCCCCTGCTGGACCTCGGCCCCCTGGAGGAGGGCGTGCTGGTGTGCCGCCCGAGCGTTCGGAACCGCTCGCCGTACGTCGGGGACGTCAGGCTCG
>Ga0209137_1003087_pt1 | contig 14168 bp, 13 predicted proteins | sample SaaInl5LU_22_DNA_FD_184642 | JGI IMG/M metagenome (GOLD analysis project Ga0209137, IMG submission 184642) | Marine microbial communities from expanding oxygen minimum zones in the Saanich Inlet - ESP_105LU_22_DNA (SPAdes) (version 2) | ecosystem: Environmental > Aquatic > Marine > Intertidal... | reverse complement strand
CAAAAAACATAGCAGCAAAACACGCTATTGAAGATGGATGTGATTATGTTGTTTTCCACGATATTGATATGATCCCAGAAGATGGTGCAGATTACTCCTACCCTACCGAAGGCCCCCGACACATAGCTACACAAATATCTCAAATGGACTACCAGTTAAAGTACCATGAATATTTTGGAGGAGCAGTACTATTTACAAAGGAACATCTAGAGGCTACTAACGGATATTCCAACAACTACTGGGACTGGGGAATGGAAGATGATGATTTATTTTGGAGATGTTATGAAGAAGGTTTAACCTTAGATACCTACCTACAAAAAAACGTTAAACAAAAGTATTTAAGATATAACGGTAACGATGCCTACAGTAAAATACCGTTTAATAGGAAACTCAGAGGCTTAACCTCTAAGTCTCACACAGTTTCAGTTCTATGCCGCGCCTACCAACAACCGGAGAAAAATAAAATATTCCTAATTGGAGATAAAGATAATAACTACGTAGAGTATCCAATATTAAGAGTTCCGGGATACGATTACGGGTTATCTTTTAACAACTCTAGGGCCCTTTCTCTTACATATTGGAATACATTTAGTAACCACAACTACATGTGGGTAAAGAGGTATGATAACCAATGGAGTTGGCTAACAGCAGTTTTTGATGTAGAGAGTAGAACTAGCCACTTATACTTGAACGGAACAGAAGTAGACTCTAAAGGAGGTTATGGAAGTCCTTCTCCTCTAAATTGGACAGGTAAATTAAAAAAATACGGTCCAAATAGTATATACCTTGGAACTACACCTTCTGTTTCAGAAGATAACGGCTATAAGTATTTTAAAGGAGATATAGCTAAAGTATTTGCTTGGGATAAAGCCCTAAAACCTGAAGAAATTGAAAATTTACATTCTGAAATTCCTTCTCAAGGGATAGTAATTGATTTAGATTTTAATAGCCCTAATACCGAAATAGAAAACTTTAATGTAGAGGAAAAAGAAGAAGTGATTGATATTCCTAATTCTATTTTACCGTATAGAAAAGAAGGTAGATTTACCTGTTTACCTCACGAGGATGAAGGATTAGTAGAAGGGAAATGGAAAAAAGGAGAAACCACAGCAGCAAATGAAAAAAGATACGTACTTCAGATGCAACAAGGTAAGATAGATTACAAAAAAGATGGTATAACCACACTCCAATATACTGTCTCAGAAGAAAGAACATTAACTCCATGGGCTAAAATGATAGATATAAAATTATGAGTGAATTAAAACATGAATCAGTTAAAAAGAAATTAGACTCCATAGGGTGTGGTTTTTGCTTAGCTAAATGGACCCAGGTAACTATACACCTTGACAAAGGACTCACACACTCCTGCCACCACCCATCTCCTCATAAAATACCACTACAGGAACTCAAAAGAAACCCTTCAGCACTTCATAATACATCTCATAAGAAAAAGAAGCGTAAAGAGATGATGGAAGGTGGAAAACCTGAAGAATGTAACTACTGCTGGAATGTAGAAGATAATTCTGACTCCTTTTCAGATAGAGTTTTTAAATCGGCTGAACCTTGGTCAGAAGACCAGTTTGAAACTATCGTTAATTCACATTGGAGAAAAGACTACAACCCTAGGTATGTTGAAGTTTCTTTCTCAAATACCTGTAATTTTAAATGCGCCTATTGCGGCCCACAGTATTCATCTAAGTGGGTAGAAGAGATTGAAAAATATGGAGCATATCCAACTTCTAATAATTTTAATGAGATTGAAACTATGAAAGCTAAAGGTGTTATGCCATATAAGCACTCAGAAGATAATCCATACGTAGAAGCTTTTTGGCAATGGTGGCCTGATTTATTCAAGGACTTACATACATTTAGAATAACAGGAGGAGAGCCTCTTTTATCTAAAGATACATTTAAAGTATTGGAATACATACAGGAAAATTGGGAACAAAATCCTAATCTTTCACTAGCTATCAACACAAATTTAGGAGTACCTGACGCCCTAGTTGATAAGTTATTAACTATCGCTAAAGATTTAACTGAAAATAATAAAGTTAGAGAGTTAATTATATTTACTTCTGTAGAAGCAACTGACCGTCAAGCTGAATATATTAGATCTGGATTGGACTATAATAAGTTTTGGAGTAATATTGAAAAAATTTTAAGTTTACTTCCTAAAGTTACTGTAAATATTATGGCTGCATTTAATGCATTGTCGGTATTTTCGTACGATCAGTTGATAGATAGAGTGTATGAATTAAAGAAGAAGTATCATAATGATCAGAGATACTGGAAAGAAAGCTTATTACTAGATACTTCGTATTTAAGATGGCCATCATTTTTATCTGTAAAGATTTTAGAAGATGAACATAAGGATTTGATTTTAGAATCTGCTAAAAAAGCTATGTACTACGGAATGAAGGATACCCCTATGAACACTCATGGATTCTCAGATGTACAGATCCAAAAGATTAAAAGAACTTATGATTATGCTATAGGTAAGAGTTTTAACTATGATTTAGAAAAACATAGAAATGACTTTATTAAGTTTGTAGATGAACACGATAGAAGAAGAGGGACTAACTTTATAGAAGTATTCCCAGAATTAAAAGATTTTTATGTTAAGTATAAGAAATAATGAACCATGGGCCCTTTGGCCTACTAGAGTCTGTCCATCTTTTTTTAAATTAGCAGGTAATCAAATACTTGGTGGACAGTATAATTTTAAATTAGAGTTTGAGTTTACTTTAATAAAACCTTATGGAGATAAAAGTACTATTTTCTCTATTTTACCTATATATACCTCATTAAACTACTACAATGAGCATATGAGTAATATAGACGTACATACTGATAATGGTATGGATTGGAGTGAAATAAAAAATACTATATTTATTAACACACGACATAAAGTTATTTTGACAAATCAGACCGGTTCTTTGTTTGAAGTTTTTATCGACAATAAGAAAGTTTTTGAAACTAAAAATTTTAGCCAAGTCCCAGACCCACAGTTAGTTTTCGGTGCAGGTAATTTTCCTTGGCATCATGAAAATCACCACTATTGTGATCTAGATTTACACGAATTAAAGTTGTATCATGAAGATGTACTTATAGCTCATCATGACTTTAAACAATACATATACGAAAAGGCATTTGATTTAACAGGTAATTGTAATTTTATACATAAAATATAATGGGAGTTTTTGCAAAGAAAGAAAATGAAACGTTTCAAGAATATAGGGACCGAGTAGTTAATAAGTTATCTAAATCGTTCTGCGGTGCTAAGTGGTATAATGCTACTATATGGTTAGGGAATGGAACAACGGCATCTTGCCACCACCCACCTGCACATAAAATACCTGTAGAAGAAGTAGCTAATTCCTATAAAGCATTGCACAATACTACCTACAAGAAAGCTATCCGTAAGCAGATGATGGAAGGTATCCGACCTAAAGAATGTGAATACTGCTGGAAGATAGAAGACTTAGGTGATGATAAAGTCTCAGATAGGGTTTATAAATCTGTTATTTATACAGATGAAGAACTAAACGATGCTAAAGAAGTAATGGGCTATACTGGAGACGTAGACCTTAAAACTTTGGAGATAGCTTTTGATGCAAACTGTAATTTTGGATGTTCATATTGTAATGCATCTTTTTCTACTACTTGGCAAAAAGACATTAAAAAATTCGGACCATACCAGAACCTAGTTTCTGATGGCGCTGGCGCTTTCCAACACGATGGTGCACATTCTATGCCTTATGGCAGAAAAAATGAGGGTAACCCGTACGTAGAGGCATTTTGGAAATGGTGGGAGGCAGAGTTACAGTACAGCTTAAGGGAATTACGAGTAACAGGGGGAGAGCCCTCAATGTCACCAGATTTCTGGAAGTTAATGGATTGGTGGAAAAATAATCCCGACTGTAAAGTACCATTTGCAGTTAACTCTAACTTAGGTCAGAAAAAAGAACTTTTAGATGCTTTAATCGAATCCTCTCATAACTTTAAAGACTTTTCAATCTATACATCCAACGAAGCTGTAGGTCTACAAGCTGAATATATAAGGTATGGTCTTGATTGGGGTGTATGGTTAAAAAATATGTATAGAGTTAATGAGGAGGGTAATATGAGTTCTGTTAATGTAATGATGACTATTAACGCATTATGTCTGTTTTCCATTACAGAATTTATGGACGAAATGTTAAAATTAAAAGCTAAACATGGACACCACGCTGCAGTTATGTCTTTTAATATTTTACGTTTCCCATCCTTTCAGTCTATTGTAACACTCCCAACAAACATCAGATTAGAGAGAGCAGCACATATAGAGGCATGGTTAGAAAAAAACTGGAATGAAGGTCAGAACGGATTTATGGATTATGAAAGAGACGGACTTTTAAGGTTAATAGAGTATATTAAGCAAGTAGATACCGGCCATGCACATACTTCTTCTTTAGAATCTAGAGAAAGAGATTTCAAATCGTTTTATATGCAGTATGATCAAAGACGGAAAAAAGACTTTTTAGCTGCCTTTCCAATGTTAACACAATGGTGGGAAAATATACCACTAACTAACTTAGGTAAACTCCAAGAATTAGTCGATGGTGATGATGCAAAATCAAATAGATATGTTAACGATGTACTTAAACAAGCAAAAGATGAAGGATGGGTACTGAACCCACAATGGGCAAACCCAGGTTCACAAGAATATATTGAACCAGACGATAAACAACAAGATGATATGATTGATTTAGTAGGGCAATTAAAAAGAAAATCAGATACTAAATATGTAGGTAGAAAACTTTAATAAAAAGCTTTAATTATTATGGTAAGCAGTAAATTTTTAACAGACACTATAAAACTTACAGTTGATAACTCATCAATTTTTTTAATCAGGAAGTTTTTTGACGACGAAACTCTAGATAAAATCACTAAGGAAATTGATAAATTAACTCAATTAGAAGAGAGTTGGGAAAAACTTGACAGCCAGACTACTAGACCTAGGAAAAAATTCTATGGATATAAATCTGAGGTTTTTAAAGAGGTAATAGGTTACTTAAATACTGAAGAGTTTCTTACTAAATTTTTTAATCTAACTGGTTATAAACTTTCTAAAGTAGATTTCCATCTTTGGTGGGATACCGAAGGATATACTCTTCCTATGCATCTGGATAACGATCAAGTAAAACTTTCAATGCAAATATATATCGGAAGTGACTTTCATAACTACCTAGGTACGAGCTTTGGGGATATTAATCAAGCCCCTATCATCACTCTACCCTATATGAAAAACACAGGATACTTTCTAAGCAACCCTAATACAGTACAACATGGACTTTTAAGTACCGTCCCTGAAAATTTTAATCGGTTTTCTTTATACTTTTATATGCAATGATTACACATTTAGATTTTGAATTATCATCAATTTGTAATGCAGGATGCCCAGTATGTTCAAGAAGGATTTACGGAAGTTTTAACCCATTTGAACAAACTTATTGGAAATTTGAAGACATTAAGAGAGTTGTTGGAGTAGATTTAGTAAAACAGTTAAAATTTTTTAACGTATGTGGTAATTTTGGGGACGGTATGGGTAATCCCGATATAGTGAAAGTTGCCGAATGGGTAAAGTTAAATAACCCTGAATGTGAATTTCACATTAGTACAAATGGAGGTATAGGAGATACTACACAGTACAAAAAGTTAGCAGAATTAGACGTTAGAATTACTTTCGGTATTGACGGGTACGGTGATAAGAATGAACTCTATAGAATTAATGCCAAGTGGGATAAAGTTTATGAAAATTTTAAAACATTTTCTAAATATAAAAAACATACGGACCAAAGATTTACTATACAGTTTCTACTTTGGGATCAAACTAGAGACCAGATAGAGCAGATTGTAAAATTAGCTGAAGAATCCAATATTACTCATTTACATTTACTGAAACCCTTCACTCAGCATTCTGGCTATACAAGAGGGTTTAATATGAAGGGCGAATACACACATTCACTCACTTTAACTGAGGACCCTATTATAGATACCCTCAACAGAGTATGGGCAAAAGAAGAATTCAGCGTACTAAAGGAAATTATAAAAGAAAGTAAACTAAAAACACACCCTCTAGTTTTAGAACCAGACGGCCATCTTCTCAAGGTACTACCCCATAAAATAAAAAACTTCATACCAAAAGACCCTAAATTCAATGAGGAAGAATTAGTTAAAATTAATTCTATAAATAAACAAAGTTGTTACTCTTTTAATTCTAAAAACACAGATGATCTAACTCAGGAATATAATAATTTATACATTACGTATAACGGGTATTTAATGCCCTGCTGTATGATTCCTCCTCTATATAGCTTTAAACTAAACCACTCTACTGACGACGAATCACCTTATCAGATAGAAATACTTAATTCTGTTACCGAGATTGGGATTGAACAGTTTTCGTTAAAAAATAAAACAATTCAAGAAGTATACAATTCAGGGGTGCTTCACAAATTTGTTTACGATAAGTTTAAAAGTAATTCGCAATTTTCTTTTTGTAAGACCACTTGCGGTAAATGTATTCCTTTAATATGAAAGTACTATACACAGGCGGAGCAGGAAAATACGCAACAGAAATACAAAAATTAACAAGTACATTAGAATTCTTTTTCCCTAACAGACAAGAATGTAACTTACTTAATAAACACAGTATGCAAAATTATGCAAGAAAGCATAAATACTTTGATATAGTAGTAACCGGGGCAAATCAATTCCCTGGAAGACTAGAAGACCTCAATTTTAACTCTTTCGAAATACCGGTTAACCATCTCTGTTTAATCGAAATGCTCCAAAAAAAACCTAAGTACTTTATCCACCTAACTACAGGAATGTCTGATTATGATGAACACTTTTTATACCGAGCTCAAAAAACATTTGCAGAAAATCTATTTACTAGGTACTTCTACTTTGAAAGAAACTTGGAAACTAGATTTATCAACTTTCATCCACACCATGTAGACGATCAAGAAATAAGGAAAAAATCAGCATTAGTTTTTCTAAAGTTACTAGAAAATATAGAGAATTATCAAAAATTAGAGTACTCTGTAGACATACCAAATTTAAAACCTGTAAATTATAAATTTTGAATAAAAAAAATAAAATAAAAATATCCGAAGGAAACAATACTTTTTGTATAGCCCCTTGGACGCACACCTATCTTTCACCTCAAAGTGAGAGAAGATTATGTTGTGCTTCACGAGAAAAAGCCGAATGGGCAACCCAGTACCTAGATTCAGATAAAGCAGACGAGAATTCTTTCTACAACCCTGGAACATTAAAACAACATTGGAACTCAGAGTATATGAAAGGTATTCGTAGAGATTTACTGTCTGGCAAAGAAATCCCCCAGTGTCAAGTATGTAATAATAAATTACTCAACGTATCTATATATAGAGACTACTTTAATAAGACTCTATTTCCAGGTAAAATAGAAGAGGCATTTGAAAAAACTGACGAAACCGGGTTTACTACTATGCCTCCTATCTCTTTTGACTACAGGGTAAGAAACCTATGTAACTTTAAGTGTAGAATGTGCGGCGATCAATTATCATCTTCATGGGAAGCTGAACGAAGAGCGATGGGTGATTACGATAGGCCTGAAAATTCTGATAACTGGGCTAAGAAAGAAAATAAACCTGCCATTGAAAATTTTCAAAAAGATGTAGCAGAAGCTGAACTATGGGAAGCTGTAAAAAACGGCACTATAGAAGAAATATACTGGGTAGGTGGAGAACCGCTGATGTGGGAGATACATTGGGAGATAATGGAGTATTTAGTTAAAAACGACTTAGCTAAGAATGTATGGATTCGATACAATACTAATTTTTCACGTACTACATATAAACATTGGGACCTAAAAGAACTTTTACCTCATTTTAAAATGGTACAGATTTGTGCCTCTATTGATGGAACTGGAGAAATAGTTGAATATGTTAGACACGGTATTAAATGGGATCAGTGGATACAGAATTTTAAAGATTATTTATTTTTAAGAGATAAATACGGTGATTATGGAATTGCTTTTGATCTTACCATCACTACCCCCGGGCTTTTCAGTTTAAAGGAATTATTTGATCTTTCTTTAGAACTAGACGTTCATACATTAATTAAAACTACATTTGCTTTTGACAGTTCTATTATGATGTGCCCACAGGTACTCCCTAGAGAACTATTTGACGAATGTATAGACGATGTGCTCCAATACATTAAACCTAAAATAGAAGCTAACCCCAAATACAATTATTGGATTGGTGCATTAGAAGATTTAAAAAAACGACAAGTATTCTCTGAACAGTACCCTGACTGGAAAGAAGGGCTTAGAAAAGGCAAAGCTGACCTCGCTAAAGTTGATAAATGGCGAAGAAATGAAAATATATTAAATTCTATTTATCTTAATAATAATAAAAAAGTATACGAATGGTGGACTACAGCGATTTAAAGAACATACCAAAAAAAGATACACCGTTTTGTACTCTACCGTGGGTTCATTTGGCAACTCATCCCATAGGGTCAGTTACCCCGTGCTGTATTACCGAAATGAAAAACGGCGTATCTACAGCTGCAACTGCTACCGATGATAATGAACATTTATTTTTATCTAAAGATTCTTTAGAAGATATAGCTAATTCTAAAAAATTTAATCAATTAAGAAAAGATATGGTAGAGGGGAGGTACTCTTCTTTATGTCAAAAATGTTACAAATATGAAAAAGGAAATTCTTTTTCTAAGAGGTATGAATCTAATATCAAGTTCGCTAAACACATAGAAGATTGTTTTAAGAATACTAATCCTGATGGGAGTTTAAAAACTATAGATTATAAGTACATAGAACTAAGATTAGGAACTGTGTGTAATGTTAAATGTATCACCTGTAACCCATTTTCTTCTAATAGATGGAATCAAGATGTAAAAAGTTTAAAGGGTACTGAATTTGAGAAAGATTATTTTAAATTAGATGTAAAAAATGAATGGTATAGGGACTTAAACTTTTATGATGAACTATACGAAAAGTGTGGGTTATTAGAAGAAGTATGGATTAACGGCGGAGAACCTACTCTTATAAAAGAGCATGGATACTTCCTAGAGAAATTCATTAATGATGGAAGATCTAAAAACATTAACCTACACTACAGCCTTAACTGTACACAATTCCCAGACAAGTTTCTAGAGCTTTGGTCTCATTTTAAAAATGTCAAAATTCACCTCTCTATTGATGATTTAGAGGAGAGGAATTACTACATTAGGTACCCCTCTGATTGGAATCAGATCATGTCTTCTTTTGATAAAATTTTGAAATATAGGGAAATATTTACTTTAGAGGTATGTCAAACAGTAAGTGCTTTAAATATTTTTAACATAGATAACTTTAAAAAATTTACTTTAAAACACAACCTTACTGTAGCTCATAATTATGTACATTATCCGAATCATATGCAGGTAAATTTAATACCTGAGCATATGAAGAAAGGTATTCTAGATAACGTTAAGCATCTTACAGAACATGAAGTTCAAAGGTTAAAAATAGAATTATTTAAACCATTTGAAGAAAAAGAAGTAGAAAGGTTCCACAGTTTTATTAAAATTATGGATAAGACCCGTAATTTGAATATAGAAGAGTACCTCCCTGAGTGGAAAGGGGTAATTTATAATAACAGGTAATTAATTAGGACCTTAAATACTTTTGTAAAAATAACATACCTGTACTTTATGAATAAAATAAAATACTACATAGAGACAACCAAAAATATGGAGTTAGGAATAAACGGAATACTAGAGAAGGTACTACCTAATTTACTTTTTCCTGGCCCTTACGATTATAAGAAATACTATGACCGGAAGCTACTAAGTGAGGTATTTGAAGTGATAGACTATATACCTAACGGTAAATTTTACTACCCTGTTCTTTACTTTAGAGTAGAGTTAAACAATGTAGTAGGTGAATTTTTTAATTTACCTGATAATATACTTAACTCTATAAAAATAGGACAGTGTAAACTTTTGATTGAATCTCCTAAGGAAGGTTGGACATACAGTAACACTATAGACCCTTTTATAGACAGTATTATTACAAAATATAATCTCAAAGATGAAAATTTTGTTATCTTAACTGGTAATTATTTAACTCATAACAGATTTAAGACAGTATACTTTAATACCTGGGAATGGAACACACTCCTACAATGGAACGAACAAACTCCAGAATTTACAACTAAAATTAGACCGTATAAATATATGTGTCTAAATAGAAGACCCGATATACACCGTGTCGCTATAGCAACTCTCCTCTCTCGATCACCAGAGCCCGGTATTTTAACTTTAGCAGAATCGGGGGGGTACGGGTCTAATTTTCTCTCTAATGCAGAAAAAGATATGTTCAGGATATTTCCGGAATTAAAAAATGACTATTATAAAAATATAAAACCTAATATACCTTTAACTTACAATGATGGGATAGATCCAGAAAAAACAAATCCTAATTCGGATAATAAAGTTGAGAAATTCTACAATAGCTACTTAAACATAGTCACTGAAACAAGCTGTAATAATTCACAATTATTTTTGTCTGAAAAAGTTTTTAAACCTATCGTACACTACCAGCCATTTATTGTAGTAGGCAATCCTGGTTCTTTAGCACTTTTAAAATCTCTAAATTACCAAACTTTTAGTGGGTATATCGATGAAAGTTACGATAACGAAAAAATTATAGAAGATAGATTATACAAAGCTTATAACTCCATTGAGGAATTTACTAAAAAACCCACAAAAGAGCTTACAGACTTAATGGTAGAGATGAAACCAGTGTTCGAACATAATTTAAATAACCTTAAGATTAGAACACAAAAAACAATTTCTAGTCAAACTAAAAAATTGCTTCATAATATTTTATATTTTAACACTCTCAATACCCTACTAGAATAAAAATTTTTATTACATTGTATAGTTTTAATTGACATATTTATAAAAGAATAATACCTTAATTTACCTAGGTAGTAGTTTAAAAATATATTAGAGTGTCGAGAATTTTTAATTTTGGTTGTAGTTTTACCAATTATTCATGGCCCACTTGGGCAGATTTACTAGCATATAAAAATCAAGGGTATAACCTTGGAATCTGCGGTTCAGGAAATGTTTCTATTTTATATAGAGTACTAGAAGCTGATAGGGTGTTTAAGTTTACTCCCGATGATCAAATAATAATAATGTTTACATCCCCAGCAAGGTGGGACAGGATAACCGGCTCCCCTTTGAGGTTTTCTGTTGACGGTCAAGTGTTAAATGCTAGTGAGGATCTTATAAAACTAAAGGATAAGTTTTACACAATAGAAGGTTTGTGTATTGAGTCCTTTTACAGTATTTTAGCAGTAAAAAATTATTTAGAAAATAAAAAAATTAATTTCCTTTTTGGAAGTATATTAGATATTTTTTCTCACCTGGATAATTATATTAGTAGATTTAAAATAAATACAACCTCAGAATTTGAATACTTAAGCAAGCACGTAAAAGAAGAAGTGCCTTTTGAATTACTGGACATGTATTCGTTTATCCAGAAAGAAAACGGTGCATCCGCTAAAAAAGATTGGGATGTAACTAAAAAGTGGAGTAACTTAGAAGATGACTATCATCCAAGACCGGTAACACACTATAAATACCTACAGAAAGAAATCTTACCAAAACTTTCTTTTGAGTTAAAAGTTGATTTAAAAACAGTAAATTTATTTGAAACAACAATAGACAATTCAAGTACTTTCTCCCAATGTGCTATGAACTTTAAGGAAATATACCCCAATATTGTGGAAAATAGAGTGCATCCAAACGTATATATAGATAATAAAAAAATATGAAAATAGGGTTTATAGGAGTTGGAAAACTCGGAAAAGACGCTGCCGAAGTAATGGCAGAGAAACATGAAGTCATAGGTTACGATATCACAGAGGTATCTCCTGAGAATTTTAAAATGGTACCTTCGATTAAGGAGGCTTGTAGAGATCGAGAAATGATATTTATCGCAGTTCCTACACCCCATGATCCTAAGTACGATGGACGTAATCCAACTTCACACCTACCAAATAAAGATTTTAACTACCAAATAGTTAAAGACGTATTAACAGAAGTTAACAAATACGCTAATAAAAATCAGTTAGTAGTTTTAATTTCAACAGTTTTACCGGGAACTATAAGAAGAGAGTTCATAGACCTTATTCCTAATGGTAGATTTATTTATAATCCATACCTAATTGCTATGGGGACCGTAAAGTGGGATATGGTTAATCCTGAGATGGTTATTATTGGAACTGAGGACGGTTCTATGACCGGTGATGCTAAGATACTATTAGACTTTTACTATACCTTTATAACAGAAGGTACAAGATATGAAGTTGGTACTTGGGATGAAGCAGAAGCAATTAAAATTTTCTACAATACCTTTATTTCTACAAAAGTAGCTTTAGTTAATATGATTCAAGATGTTGCTGAACAAAACGGTAATATGAATGTAGACATAGTAACAGGGGCATTAGAGAGATCTACTTATAGAATACTCGGACCAGCTTATATGAAAGCCGGATTAGGAGACGGAGGAGGATGCCACCCTAGAGACAACATCGCTTTACGGTACATGGCTGAAAAGCTAGGACTTGGATATGATTTATTTGATGCTATAATGCTTGCAAGAGAAATCCAAGCAGAAAATATGGCAAACAAGCTAATAAAATTAGCAAAAGAAAATAACCTCCCAGTAGTTATTTTAGGTGAAGCTTACAAACCTAATGTAGAATATAAAGATGGATCAGCTTCAATACTTGTAGGATACTACGTTGAAAAGGTTTTAGGTAAGGTAGAGTATGACACTGAACCAAAACAAGCTGTATACCTTTTAGGACATATGGGAAAATTTCACGATTACGATTTTCCGAAAGATTCTATCATAGTAGATCCATGGAGAGCCTATAAATCAGAAAAAGTCAAAGTCATACATTACGGTAATACCCGATTGGGATGAAAGCAGTGGTACTCTCAGGTTACTTATTAAATCTATCTGACAACTTTAAAACAGTTTGTGATTTCAACACAGACGTATATGTACATACCTGGAAAACTACAGAGAACAAAAGGTGGGTAAATAAATTACAGAGATACAGAAAATACTGTAACTCAATCTCTATTGAAATAGAAGAACCTAAATTTAATAAAAAGCTACACTCTTACTTTTACTCAACTTGGAAAGTAGTAAATTCAATAAAAGACATAGATCAATACGAAACTATTTTAAAATTTAAACCAAACCTAGAATCAGAAACTACCCAGTATAAGGGTTCCTTAGAAGAATACTTTTATAAAGCATATATACAGTCTAAACCGTTACTTAAAGGCACCACCAAAGAAGAGTGCTTATACGGTTCAATATACTACCAAACAATGGACGAGAGAATGTTCTCAGGGTATCCGTTGGCATTTAAAAAAACGTTTCATATCTTATATAAGGACCTGTATAGAGAAATGGTACTTTTAGATAGTAGACTCATAAAGCAATATGGAGAAGATTATGAAGGTAGTATTTTTTGGATGGAATGGTTTAATAATAAAGGAGTAAAATTAATTCAAGATTTAAATTTAAAATTACCAAATAATATACTAAATGTCTAAAGAAATCAAATTAACAGAAGAAGAGTTACAAGGTATTAACGATTTACAGCAAAGAGGTTTAATACTAAAAGAGGAATTAGCAGCATTAGGTCAAGCTAAACTAAACATCAAACTCAGACAGGTACAGGTTGAAAAATATTTTTCAGTAAACATCGACCTAGAGAAAACAATAGCAAAGGAATTAGAAGAAAAGTACGGTAAGGGTAATATAAACCTTGAAACCGGTACTTTTACTCCATCTTCTTAGTTCTCACCAAAAATAAAGTTTACAACTATTTAGTCTATTTATAATAGTAGGAGAATACCCATTTAACAAAAATGGTTTAGATTTTCCTTATATATTTATAATAGACTAAATATAAATTTTACCAAACATGGCAGAAACAATAATCTCACCAGGTGTATTTCAAAGAGAGAATGATATCTCATTCATCCAACCAGCACCAGTAGAGGCAGGAGCAGCAATCATTGGACCAACAGTC
>Ga0209137_1003086_pt1 | contig 14178 bp, 10 predicted proteins | sample SaaInl5LU_22_DNA_FD_184642 | JGI IMG/M metagenome (GOLD analysis project Ga0209137, IMG submission 184642) | Marine microbial communities from expanding oxygen minimum zones in the Saanich Inlet - ESP_105LU_22_DNA (SPAdes) (version 2) | ecosystem: Environmental > Aquatic > Marine > Intertidal... | reverse complement strand
GGAAAGAGCGTTTATGCCGGAGGCCACAGATGCGAACAAGTTGGCATTTGAAGAGCCGACCAGTCGAACAGTAGAGGTACTGCAGTTCTGTTCGTGATCAGCGTGAAGCAGCAGCAATGTGTCCAGCGCTTGAGTGACCACCGAGTTCTGAGAGTAATCTTCGGCGTAGTTTCCAAAGGTCATCTTCAGGAAATTCTCAACCAATGAGTAAGAGTTATCCGGGTAAACAAGCGCTTGCCCAATCGAAGACTTGTAAGCGTACGAGGCAATGACCGGAAGTTTGGCCAAGAGCCGAAGCGTTGAAATTTCGACCTGCTCAGGGTCTTTAGTGTCCAGCGAGTCTTGGTAGAAAGTCGAGAGTGCACTAACTCCAGCGGATATAACCGACATCGGGTGAGCGTTCTGAGGGAAGGCCTTGAAAAAGTCCTTCATGCCTTCGTGAATCAGGGTGTGGCGTCTGAGGCTCTGATCGAACTCTTCTGCTTCTGCAGCCGTTGGCAACTCTCCATGGATTAGAAGATAAGAGGTTTCAAGGAAGCTTTTGTTAGCAGCAAGTTGCTCGATCGGATATCCGCGATAGCGCAGGATCCCCTTGTCCCCGTCAATGAAAGTAATTGCCGATTTTGTGGAGGCGGTGTTCACGAAACCTTGGTCGAACACGGTCAGGCCGGTGTTGGTGATTAGATTTGAAATGTCTATACCCGATGGGCCTTGGGTCGCAGGAATTACCGCATACTCTTCAACTTTGCCATCGATGTCGATGGAAACCTTATCCGCACTCAATTGCTACTCCTAGTTATACCTATGGCCCAGCCTAGGGCACTTGTGTTTACTGCTAGAAAAAGTTGTGAAAACTACGCCTGCAACTGCGGGGGCAGAGCTGCAACTATCGGGTGATCTCCAGCGATTGGGCCGACCTTCGCAGCGCCTCCAGGAGAGCCGACATCGTCGAAGAAGTCAACATTTACCTTGTAGTAATCGCTCCACTCGGCAGGGATATCATCCTCGTAGTAAATGGCCTCCACCGGACAAACTGGCTCACAGGCACCGCAGTCAACGCACTCGTCTGGGTGAATGTAGAGCATGCGATCACCCTCATATATGCAATCAACAGGGCACTCATCAATGCAGGCCTTGTCCTTCACATCGACACATGGCAAAGCAATCAAATAAGTCACAGTTAGCTCCTCAAAACTTCAATAATTCTAACCCGATAAAACTTGGGAGAAGAGCACTCACCACTCTTTACCAAGAGTTGCAACGGCTCTGGCGACCTCTCGGGTGTCCTGAGCCTCTTTTAGGCTCTGGCGCTTGTCATATTCTTTTTTACCTTTGGCAAGAGCAATTTTCACCTTGGCCTTGCCATCCAAGAAATACAACGACAGCGGAATCAGTGTCATTCCTGAGCCGCTAATTTTTCCGGCCAGCTTTTCTATCTCAGACTTGTGCATCAGCAACTTTCGACGACGCCTAGTTCCGTGATTTGTCCAAGAACCTGCTAAAAACTCCGGAATATGAACATTTTCTAGCCAAGCTTCGCCGCGATCGATGACCGCATAGCCGTCCACCAGCGACGCGCGCCCTTCGCGCAGTGACTTAACTTCGGTTCCAGTCAACACCAAGCCGGCCTCGATCTCGTCCTCAATGAGGTAATCGTGGCGAGCTTTGCGGTTTGTCGCTACCGCTTTTTGACCGCGTTCCCGTGGCACTTGCGCTCCTAATTGGTGTTGGTTTTACTAAGCCTATGCGGAGTAAAAGAAAACTGCAGGGCTAGTTTGCTTGCCCCATTTTGCGCCACCTGATTCCAGAGGCGATAAAGCCCTCGAGTTTTCCATCAAAGACGTCGTCGGGGTTGTTCTCCTCGTAGTTTGTTCTCAGGTCCTTGACCATTTGGTAAGGGGCTAGAACGTACGAGCGCATCTGCTCTCCCCAGCTGGCCTTCACATCTCCGGCAAGCTCTTTCCGCTTCTCGTTATCCGCCCGGCGCTGGGCATCAAGAAGCTTGGACTGTAAGACCCTCATCGCAGAAACCTTGTTTTGCAACTGGCTCTTCTCGTTTTGGCAGGACACGACAATGCCGGTCGGTGTGTGGGTAATTCTCACAGCCGAGTCAGTGGTGTTGACCGATTGACCGCCTGGGCCGGAGGACCTAAAAACATCTATTCGGATATCTGAATCCGGAATTTCTACCGACTCAGTAACTGCCATGACAGGCACAACTTCGATTGCAGCAAAGGACGTCTGTCTCTTTCCGGCGGCATTAAACGGGCTCATGCGCACCAGGCGATGAGTTCCGGACTCTATCGACAACTGCCCGTAGGCATAGGGGAAATCCATTTCCACGGTCGCGCTTTTTATACCGGCGCCCTCTGAGTGAGAGATTTCCAAGACCTTGGCCTTGTGGCCATTTTTCTCTGCGTAGCGCAAATACATTCGCATTAGCATTTCGGCAAAGTCAGTGGCATCATCGCCGCCGGCGCCCGAACGGACCGAGAGAATTGCCCCTCTCGGGTCATATTCGCCGTTCAACAAGGTTTGGGTCTCGAGTTGGTCGAGTTCGCTTGTGACTCTTGCCAGCTCGATTGCGAACTCGTCTGCCGCGCTTTTATCCTCAAGGGCCATTTCCTTGAAATCTTCTAGATCTTTTATGTCCTGACCAAGCGACTCGAGTTGAGCAAGTTGCGCTTTGGTTCTGGAAAGTTCGGTAGTGACAGCCTGAGCATTTACTTGGTCTTCCCAAATATTCGGATCGGTTGCCTGTGCCTCTAAGTCAACGACTCTTGCCCTTAGGCCCTCGGGGTTTAGGACTTTGGAGATACCTTGAAATAGAGACTCTAGGTCTCTAATCTGTCTTCCGATATCTAACTCAGCCATTTGGCCAAGTCTATTGGGCAGGGCAAGATCAGCCCCCACCTAGGGCGTAAGACATCTCTTAAAATAACTAAAGGCCCCTGATTAGAGAGGCCTTTAGTTATATGGGGGTTGTGGAGATGGGGGGAATTGAACCCCCGTCCATGACATCGATTATGGCTCTTCTACGGGTGTAGCTTCAGAATTCGTTCTACTCGGCTCCGGCATTTGTTTGAAGCAACTACGCCGACAAGCCCAGTCAAAGTAAAAAGTCCCAACCGCACCTTTGACGCAAGCGGTTAGCTAGATTTCTAAATGACGTCTGGGGCTAGATCGAAATCAAACCTAGTCAGACGGACCTCGAGGCTAGCTATGCAGCTAGGGCGAAGTCGGCGCGCTTTGTTTTGGCACCTATAGTTTTGAACACATCGTTTACGAGATAAGTGCTCATCCTCGACCCGCTTCATCCACGCAGCAATGCAATGTCGAAACCGATCATCCCCATGTTTAGTTACTTAGTAGCTCCTCGGAAAACTCCGAGCACCTAAAGGTATCAAACATGAACGACAATTTGTGATTGAAATCGACAACTCACAGCCGATTACAAGCCCTAGAATCAGGAAGTGCGAAGCGACTTGGCTGCCCTCGCGGCCGTTTTACTCTGGGGATCCCTAGCAAGTTTGGCAATTTCATTGGACACGGTGCCACCGCTTTTGATGACCGGAATAGGTCTTGTGGTTGGCTCCCTAATTGCATTGCCCGTTTCGGGTTTCAGGATCCGAAGGCTACTACCTAGAAAACGCGTCCTGTTAGTTGGCGTTTATGGGCTTCTGGGCTACCACTTTGCGCTTTTTGCTGGGTTACAAAACGCTCCCAGCGTTCAGGCCAACCTCGTCAACTACCTCTGGCCAATATTGGTGGTGCTACTAGCCCCACTGTTTATTAAGGGCACGAGCCTTAACTATAAGCACTGGATTGCCGGGATTCTGGGATTTTCGGGTGCCGCGTTAGCCATTTTGTCGGGAACCGAATTGGTCGGCGGGTTTGCAGTTGGATATGTCTACGCAGGAATCGCGGCCCTGATATTTTCAAGCTATTCGCTGATGAGCAAATCTCTCGCCGATTCACCAACAGCTGCGGTTGGTGGTTACAGCTTTGTTGCGGGAGTACTTTCAATTGGTGCCCATTTGGTCTTTGAGCAGCCCGCAACAATTGACTCCGTCCAGTGGCTGTGGCTGGTCCTCATGGGACTTGGGCCCCTAGGTGGCTCTTTCTATCTTTGGGACTACGCACTGAAGCATGCTCCAGCTCAGCGAGTGGGCACGATTGCTTTTTTCACCCCACTCATTTCGACAATCCTGCTCCTTGCGGTAACCGGGCAGCGCCTGACGCTGACGCTCGGGTTGTCCGCTGCACTCATACTTCTGGCTGCCGTATTTGGTTCCAGGGTGAATAATAAGAACCATGACATCTGGAGAGTTTAGAAAGCGCCAGTTAGTCACAGCCATTTATCTACCCTCGCTATTGATCACCGCCGCAGAGGGCGCACTGCTTCCAATTTTGCCGGTTTCGGCGGTGGGTTTTGGTTTTAGCTTGGCTGAAGCCAGCATCGTAACTACTGTCTTGATGGTCTCAACCATGGTCTTCGAGGTTCCGGCCTCTTGGCTCAACTCCAAAATTGGCGAGCGTCAAGCCATGATTGCCAGTGCTGTTTTGGGTTTTGCCATGACGCTATTGGCCTTTTTCCATTTGGGTTACCCGGCACTTGTTCTAAGCGCTCTCGGGTTTGGCGCAGCGCATTCGCTATTTGGATTAGCGCGACATAGCCTGCTTGCCGAAATAGTTCCCGAGCAACACCGACCAAAATCGATGTCACTTCTTGGGGGAATGTTTCGCGGTGGCATGGCGATTGGGCCGGTTCTAGGTTCCGCTTTCATCGTCTTATACGGAGTCGAATTTGGCTACCTAGCCGCCGCGATTCTGTGTTTGGCCTCTGGTGCTTCGGTAATGATCGCGCCCAAGGGCCGATTGAACACAACCCCCTCTGGTCAACACGGAAACGTTTGGAAGGTTGCCAGGCGAGAGGCTCCGAAACTAGCAACGCTCGGTGTCGCATCGGCAATCATTTCAGCCGGAAGAACAATCCGGCTCATCGGGTTACCACTGTTGGCAATTCAGCTCGGGATTTCTCCGGGTGAAACTTCGTTTATTTTTGGTCTCACTGGATTTATAGACTTCGCTCTGTTTTATTTGTCCGGCATCATCATGGATCGATATGGAAAGTTCTGGTCCTCGGTTCCCACCTTGTTAGCCCTTGGAACGACCTATCTGTTCTCATTCTTGGTTACCGACGTATTCACCTTCTGGATCTTGGCGGCCGTCACCGCACTCGCCAATGCGCTGTCCGCCGGCATAAACATGATTCTGGGTGCGGATTTGGCTCCTCAGGGCTCGAGAAGTGAGTTCTTGGCAGCATTTAGGATGCTTACCTCCGGCGGCGTGGCCCTGGCCCCGGCGATGATTACAGTACTGACGGCATCGGTGGGATTGGCAAGCGCTCTTGCAGCAACCGGTCTGTTGAACTTCGTTGGAGCGTTTTTGTTTTGGAAGTATTTGCCGATCTACGCCCCCGACTACAAGAAACCGGCCGAAGAGTAACGCGATCGCAGTTTGCTCTACTTAGAGTTGCGCGAGGCCTGTCTGCGCTTGGCTTGTTCCTCTGGGTCCGGAACTGGAACTGCCGCTATTAGCCGCTTGGTGTATTCCTGCTGCGGGTTTCGAAGAATCTGATCCTTTGACCCCTGCTCAACGATCACGCCATGTTGCATCACGGCAATGTGGTCGCTCAGTAGGTCAACAACGGCAAGATCGTGCGAGACAAAAAGCGTTGCAAACTGCTGTTTCTTTTGAATTTCTTGCAGCAGTTCAAGTACCCGTGCTTGCACCGACACGTCCAGGGCGCTGGTCGGCTCATCAGCAACCAGCAGTTTTGGGTTAAGGGCCAATGCCCTCGCGATACCAACTCGCTGACGCTGCCCTCCTGATAATTCATGCGGATAGCGATTTCGGTAGGACTTTGGAAGCTCAACCATGTCAAGGAGCTCGCCAACCCTGTCGTTGCGCTCTTTAGGGCTTTGGCTCGCCAGCAAAAGAGGTTCTTGAATGGACTGGCCGATTGGCCAACGAGGATTCAGGGACGAACCCGGATCTTGAAAAACAATTCCAATATTTCTTCGAACGGCCTGAAGGTCGTTTTTTGATACGCCCACCATCTTTTGGCCTGCAACTTCAAGTTGGCCGCTCTTGATTGGCATAAGTCCGACAACTGCTCTAGCAATAGTGGTCTTTCCCGAGCCCGACTCTCCGACTAATCCAAGTACTTCCCCGGGGTAAATCTCGAGAGTCGCATCTTTCACGGCCAGGAATGCTGGCACTTTACCGCGCTTTGGATATTCGATGTTGAGGGCTTCCATCTTGAGCGATGGCGTAGCACTTCCGTCTCTTGGTCTTAGCTCTGCAACACTGACTGTGCCCAAATGAGGAACCGCTGCAAGCAGTTCCTTGGTGTACTGGTGGGCCGGTCGCTTGAAAATATCGATTGTTGATCCAGCCTCGACGACTAGGCCATCTTTCATGACGATCATGTGATCCGATAAATCTGCCACAACGCCCATGTCGTGGGTGATCAGAATAATGGCCGAATTAAGTCTCTTATTGAGTTCTCGCAGGAGATTCAAAATTTCGGCTTGGACTGTCACGTCAAGCGCCGTAGTTGGTTCATCTGCAATGAGCAATAGCGGATCACATGAGATGGACTGCGCAATCATTGCACGCTGTCTCTGACCTCCGGAAAGCTGGTGAGGATAGGAGTTAAAGGCCTTCTCTGGGTTCGGTAGCTCAACCATTGCCAGTAATTCAAGTGCCTTGCTCTTCGCCTGAGCATTTGTCATTCCAGAATTATGAACTTGAATTGCCTCGACAATTTGAAAACCAATCGTGTAGACGGGATTTAGGGCGGTCATTGGTTCTTGAAAAATCGCCGCGATTTCCTTTCCCCGAATTTGTCTCAGGCGCGCTTTGTCCGCCCCCACCAGTTCTTCGCCTCGCAGCTTCACCGAACCTGCTGATCTGCCGTTCACTGGCAATAGGCCCAAAAGGCTCATCGCCGATGTCGACTTTCCGGATCCCGACTCACCAACGATGGCCAGAACTTCGCCCGGACCAACGCTGAAATTCACTCCCGAGGCGGCCATGATCCATTCGCCATCAACCCAGAAGTCAACCGAGAGCCCCGTGGCCTCGATAATGGTTCGCTTGTCTTCGGTCACGACGTTACCTCTAAGGATAGATTGGAGTCATGCAAGTTTTTAGGTCCACTTTCGGCAGAGTAATTACCGTCCTCGTCGGACTCGTAATGGTTTTGGCCCTGGTTGTTTTTGCGAGAGATTTTGGCATAGCCAGCGCTCTCGGGTCTGTTCCACTTGCGGTCCTCTTGATTTATGGCAGCGCAGTAATGTTTTGGCTGCCTCGAGTGGAAGTCGACGACGGCGGAGTGAGAATCGTTAACTTGATTCGAAGTCACTACATCTCTTGGGGTGCAATTGATCGAGTTGACACTCGCTATGCGCTCGCAGTTTTTGTCGGCCAAAAGAAATACACCGCATGGGGAGCGCCGGCTCCTGGACGCCACGCGGCTTTCTTCGCCACCAAGGATCAAGGACAGCATCTGCCCGACTCCACTTACCTGGCTGGCACCGTACGGCCGGGAGATCTTGTCACGAGTGAGTCCGGAGCCGCGGCCGCCGTAATTCGAAACCGTTGGGAAAAAACTCAAGGGCAGGATTCGATTTCTAGCGTCAACACGGCCTGGCACTTTCGGACCATTGCTGCGCTCATCACACTTACCCTGCTTGCTGCCTTGGCGTTCTAGTATCACTTCCCGGCCCTACGCTTCCCAATCAAGCGCTTGAGGTCTTGGATTGCGCCATCTGTCCTTGGCAAACGCCGTTGTCTTGGATCAAACGCATCTCTCAAGCCGTCGCCCACAAAATTAATGGCGAGCGCTATCACGACAATGAACAACCCCGGATACCAAAAAAGCCAAGGTCTGGTTTTGAATGCCTCGTTGTACTCGGAAATAATCTGACCCAGAGAAATATCGGGTGAGGTGATGCCAAACCCGAGGAAGCTTAGCGAAGTTTCGATCAAAATCGCGGCTGACATCAGCAGGGTTGCGTTTACGACAATCACTCCGATTGAGTTCGGGAGTATGTGCCTGAATATGATTCTAAAGTTTGACGCCCCTGCAACCCGAGCGGCATCGACAAATTCTCTTTCTCGAAGTGCCAAGAACTCGGCCCTCACAAGCCTGGCGAGTCCAGTCCAGGCAATCAGACCAAGGAGGATTCCCAGTGACCAGGCGTTGCCGCCAAAAGTTCGGCCAAGAACGGCACCAAGGACCAAAGTAGGGATAATAATTATGGTGTCAGTAAAACGCATCAAGAGGCTATCGAGCCATCCGCGGAAAAATCCAGCAATGGATCCTATGACTACGCCCAACACTGTCGAAATTAGGCCAACAAGGAAAATAACAGTTAGGGACTGCTGGGTGCCGCGCATGACGCGGGCAAAAATGTCTTTGCCCAAGGTGTCTTGACCAAATGGATGCTCCCCTGGACTCAATGGCCAGAGGGTCATAGTCGGAGTTCCACCGGGATTTAGGATGTCGTAGTTCTCATACCAGTTGTAAGTCCACCAGCCGGGAACCCTAAAGCCGTCGACTGCCAACCTGCCTGTATTCGGGTCGGTAATTAGCGATCCGTTTCCGCCAATTACTATTCCGACAGAAGTGAATGCAAGCAACGTAATTACCGCCAGCGCGATTAACGAAGCAATGGCGGCCCTATGCGCTAAAAACCGCCTGCGGACTATTGTTCCAAGAGACAATCCCTCAGTCTCTCGCTGTTCGATAGAAATTTCGCTATTGAGCTGAGTATCATCGTTACGCTTTTTCTTCGCCATTAGTTCACCCTAATTCTTGGGTCCAGAGCGGTATAAAGCAGATCGGCGACCAGGTTGCCGATAACCGCCAGCAGACCAGTTACCAGGAAGAAGCCCATCACTAGGTTCACGTCAACGGCATTGAGCCCCTTGGAGAAAAGGGCGCCCATGCCATCCCACGCAAATACTCGCTCGGTAATAATCGCACCGCCAATAAGACCGGAAATGTCAAAAGCGATAATTGTCGCGATTGGAATCATTGCGTTTCTAAAAGCATGTCTGACAATCACAGTTCGCTCATTGAGCCCCTTGGCTCTGGCCGTTCTTATGTAGTCCTGGTTCAACACCTCAAGCAAAGACGCGCGCGCGTAACGCGTGTAACCGGCAACAGAAACAATCATGAGAGCTGCTGTCGGCAGAATCAAGTGAGCGTAGGAGTCCAGCAAACTAAGCCACATGTTCTCCTCTCGCCCAATTGTGGGTGTCACAGCGCCAATCGTGGAGACGAAGCCCGTCTTCAAAGGGATAAGGTCCAAATAAGTACTCCAGTACTGCATTGCCTCATCGATGACTAAAACCAGACCGCCGAGGCCACCTACTAACCCAGCAATTTTTGCAATTTGCACCCGAGCATCTCCGCCGAATGTCAGAGCGAGTCCGACGCCGATAGCTGCCATGATCGAAATAATCGCGACTATTCCCAGTGGGCCCTGAAGATAGTAAAAAAGATATTGCCCAGGCAGCCACATGGCCCCAGTTGCGATGGCCATCGATCCAACTACATAAACTGCCCTTCGTTGACCAAAGCCCGTGGACAGCAGGAGCACTACTCCGGCTATCAGAGCCGTCAAAAGCACCACGCCAACCATTCCAATTGATGGAGACGTAAGCCATCCGGTGATGTTCAAACTAACCAAAAGGGTGGCCGATAAGACTAGGGACATAAGAAAAACACGGATACGAGTCTTGAGCCTTCCGCCAGCTATGCCGGTAATTATCAGCGCAAGCAAAAGCGGGATCAGAGTTAGTGCCCAGGGGCCAAAAGTAGGATCCGCTAAAAAGCGATTGAATCTGATTGCGCCGTACTCCTTTAGCAAAACTGCCACCCAAAAAATGGGCAGGGAGTAAAAAACAAACGCGAAGAAGGTGACGGAGTAGTCATAGCCCGAGTACTGACGAAGCGCAGTGGTCATTCCGACAGCAACCCCCACCAGAATTGAGAGCACGGTTGCCAAAATAATTAGCTGCAAGGTTGAGGCAATTGCTCCGGCCAGAGCTTCTGTCACAAGGCTTTCGCCCTTAGCTATGGACACCCCAAGATCGCAACGTCCGACCAGGCAGCCGGCCGCACCACCTAGCCAATAGAAATATCTCAGAAACGGAGGGACGTCCAGATCGAGCATCCCAGTTAGGTAGCGCAGACGATCTTGTGTGTTTGGGTCTCGGGAGGCGCGGATTTCAGCTAATGGGTCACCAGATATGGCGGTCAGTTGATAGACAATGAAAGATGCGACTAGCAGCACGACCAAAGTCGCCGCAAATCTTCGCACAATAAAACTAAGCATCATCGCCCTTTTTTACATTGTTTGGGGCCACCACTGATAAACAATGATGGCCCCTCACAATTATGTTTCTAGACTAGCCCGCGGTTGGGGCCCAGTTCCAGAAGTTCCAGTAGAAGTAAGGAACAAGTAGGTTTGGCGATACGCCAGTGACCTCTTTGTCCCACCAGGTTAGACCTGGGAACTGGAACAGAGTGATGTTGTATGCATCCTTTGCAAGCTCCGCCTCAATTGCAAGGCGGATACGAAGCTGCTCAGCTGGATCTACGGCCACATTCAGCTCGTCCAACAGACCCTTTGCGGCTGCGTTATCAAAGCCAGTCCAGTTAGAAGGTCCGCCCAGCACTAGGTACTGGTCGTCACCTGAAACTGACAGCGATGTTGCAGCCCAAGCAAATATGGTTGCGTCGTGCGGGTTGAGGTCTGGGAACACCGTCTCGGTGAATGCCCAGTTTGGCTCAGACTCGTCGATTAGGTTGAAGCCAACCGAATCCGCGGATAGCTTGAGAAGCTCGTACTCCTGGCCGCGACGAACGTTGCCCTCTGGGTACCAGAACTCAACATCGATTGGCGTAGAGACTCCGGCCTCTGCAAGCAGAGCCTTGGCCTTGACGCGATTTTCATCGTCGGTGCCTAGGTAATCGGAGTAGTAAGACTCAGCCTCGTCGTAACCTTCAGCACCCGGGATGAATAGCACCGAGGTTCGGACCTTTGCATCTGGGTTCAGAGGCTTGATCAACTTTTCGATTATTTCGTTTCGAGGAACTGATAGTAGGAATGCCTGACGAACCTTGAGTGCTGTAGCAGCGTCTCCGCCGTAGCTAGCTGGGTCGAATGGGCCTCCGTTGTTAACGGTGAGGTCGATGTGCTCGTAGGCTGCTTCCTCGCTGGACGCATACTCTGCGTTTGCAAGCGCCTGCACTAGAGCCAATACGTCTGCCGTTGGCTGACCCGAGGCGATCTGGATTTCTCCATTGTCGACCGCCTGGATGGCGGCAGTTGAGTCTTCAATCTGACGAATAGTGACTCGCTCATACTGAGGCTTTGGGCCCCATGTGTAGAGCGGGTTCAAAACGTGAGTTGAGTACTGCTCCTCAACAAGCTCCTCGAGAACGTATGGGCCTGAGGACAAGTAAACCAGTGGGTTCTCAGGCGTGTTGACGGACGAGTAGCCCTCGTTCCAGACAGTTGCAACCGCGGCAAGCCACTCGGTGTCTTCGTTCATAATCGAGTCAATAAGTTTGCTCTTGGCATCCGCGATGCTTAGGTCAGGGTAGGCCATCTGAACAGCTCCGTGAGCGGCAACTCCGATGCCGAAAGCAAGCTCCCAGTCAACGTATTGAACGTCATACTCAAAAGTAATTGTGCTTCCACTAATTGTTGGAAGCTTCGAAGCCACGTTGTCCTTAGGTGCAGCGTGGGAGAACATGTAAACCCCGTCAGCATCCTTGAACTTTCCAAAGATGGTCGCCCATGCCAAAGCAAGGTCAGCTCCGTCGATTGCTGTTCCATCCGACCAGACAACTCCATCGTTGACGGTGTAGCTGACAGTAAGTGGGTCTTCACTAACGACTTCGTAGGTACCAAACTCAGTGTTCTTCACGAGAGCTGGCGAGTTGTCGTAATAGTTGAAGCTTGAGCTGGTCAAGTAAGCAGTCAATGAGTTGGCCACATTGTTACCGGCGGCAGAACTCGTGTTAAAGGTGTCAACAATATCGTTCCAGCCGACGGTGATCAAAGGCGCTAGTGTCGCCTCTTCAGTCACAGCGGTTGGGCTAGATGTTGGTGTCAGTTCTTCAGTAGCCGCACAACCCGCGAGGGTTAGGGCTAAAACGCTCAGTCCAGCAACAACTGCTGATCCGCGGAATTTCTTCATTGTTTCTCCTTCTATGTCTAACATGACTCCGGGTCTTATACCCGTTTCAATTTTCTAACTCTAAGGGTTGGATTTATCAAAACATGCTGGGCGCATTGCAGTTTGATAACGAATTACTTTCACCCGTAATGTCTTTTTCTGAGAATCACCATCCTTCGATGACATCGCCAGCGCTGATTCAGGCTTTGCAACTAACAACTAGGGAAGAAGAAAGCTCTTGGCTTTCGATTCTCGGCAAATAATTGCACTGTCAATACCAATTCCAAGAGGATTTTGATATCTGGCACACACCCTGAGTGTCGAAGTGTCCGCATTCAGCTGACGGTTTTTTCCTGGAGGAAGGCTCAAGCAAACATCCATAGTGACTGCGGGTGACAATCCCAGCAAATAAGAATCCAGCCGGAGTCGAGTTCGAACGCCCTTAGGGGTTCGTTCTTGCCGCATAGGTCGCAATTCATTTAGAGATGTTATTCCGATTTGAATGCTTGCCGTATTTGTTATCCACAACGATTAGGAGCACGTGGCCGACTGAATATCGAGCGCTTTGGTACGCGCTAATAACCTGGTTTTGCCTAAAATTTCCTCGAGCTGAGCCATGCCGAAACAATGCCACGGACTCGAAAGCTTGGCCTTGGGTTTTCCACAGCCAAAAAAACCATTATGCTTTGTTGTTGTCGCGGGTGTGGCGAAATTGGCAGACGCACCAGATTTAGGATCTGGCGCCGCGAGGCGTGGGGGTTCAAGTCCCTTCACCCGCACAAATAAAAAGGGTTCCGAGAAATCGGAACCCTTTTTTTATACCTTGTTTAGCTAGCTGAATTCAGCCGACTGCCTACTTAGCTCTTTGTGACCTTAACGGTGTTGGCCTTGTGATCGATTTCTATCTGGTACGGCCCACGCTTTATCACTTCGGTGGATTCGAGACCGGTGGCATTAATGCCCAGATCCGCAGCGATGCCTCGGAAGAATGCACGCTGTGAGTCGTCTGTAAGCTCTGTACCTTGGTACCAAGCAGTCGAAGACCCCAACTTGCGCTTTGCGATTGCAACGCTTCCCAGGGCTTGACCAGTCTTGAACTCTGCCACTAGTTCTGCCCCGTTAAGCCTCGATAACTCTCCCCACAACTTCGCCTGATAGCCATTGGAAAGTTCAACAGTGGCTTCTCTAAACGGATAGAACTCTTCGACGTAGACGCCGATGACGTCCTTGACCAGGGCGCCACCGTAGCCGCCAAGTTTCACGCGCAGCGTTCGGTCAGAAATGTTCGAGAAGTAACCCACCACTAAGTTTCCACCGCTGGTCGCATAGTCAGTGAACACCTCCTCCTGAGTATCCGAGAGCATGTGAACCATTGGCATCAAAACTAATTTGTAGCCCTTCAGTGTTGACAGGTCAGCGTCGGCAGACACAAAATCCACCGAGATGCCCTCTTTATAGAGCGCTCGATACCAGGCCGCAACTGTCTCCGGATAACTGACGTCCTCGGTTGGGAGGTTGTGCTGCATCATCGCCCACAACTGCTCGTAGTCAAAAACCATTGCCACATCAGCCCTGGCGGTTTCGTGGCTAGCCAGATCTGGGTGCTCATTTAGTAAGGCGCCAAGCTCAGTAATTTCTCGGTAAACCCTTGTGTCCTCGCCGGCATGAGGAACCATCGCGGAGTGGAACCTCTCTGAGCCTGCTTGGCTTTGACGCCACTGGAAATACATTGCGCCTTGGGAACCTCGGGCCACAAAACTCATAGCGTTGCGTTTTTCTTGACCCGGTGTCTTGGCATAGTTTCTTGGCTGCCAATTCACAGCTGATGAGCTGTGTTCCATGAGTAACCACTGCTTGCCATTGGCAAACCCTCTGGTTAGGTCCGCCATCTGAGCCAAGTCGATGTGATTT
>Ga0209137_1003085_pt1 | contig 14180 bp, 10 predicted proteins | sample SaaInl5LU_22_DNA_FD_184642 | JGI IMG/M metagenome (GOLD analysis project Ga0209137, IMG submission 184642) | Marine microbial communities from expanding oxygen minimum zones in the Saanich Inlet - ESP_105LU_22_DNA (SPAdes) (version 2) | ecosystem: Environmental > Aquatic > Marine > Intertidal... | reverse complement strand
AGCGTTAGTAGATATAGTGTTCATTTGTTGTTTTCCAATTATTTGTTTAACAAGTAGCAATATCATTAAATAGGTAAGCCAAATATATGTTAATACCATGTAATAAATTTGTGCATAATAAAAATGGATTAAACTGATTAAATGTATCTAGGAAATCGATTATTCCGACTTACGAATATATCTATAATTTTATTTCTCACCGAATCATTTAGACAGTTAACCATCTAAAACCGAATAATATAATAATCGACTATCGCAATGAGTTGCAGTGTTCCTGACTTAAGTGCATGGTTATGCGTTATAACCACTATATTTCTTAACTAATACCATTTGTATATCCATAAGTTTGCTAAAGTTGATGGGTTTCGGGAGGTGAATTAAGTTTTGTTCTTCTCTTTACTTCAATATATTGTAAGTCAGAAGAGAGCTTGCAATACCTATATATCGTCTGATTTGAACAAAATGCCAGATTGACTAAGGGAATGTTATATCAGCTCCGTGGATAGTTAGTATTAATATATTCGATTTTATCAATTCTTTACTTTGTTTTATGTTAAAAAAAAGAAATAAGAATGTTATCTATAAGTTTATTTTATAAACAAATTTTTGACACTCAGATTTTTTATAGCTTCGAACACTACATACATTAGTTTGACACGGCAATATTTAAAGGATATTTCACATGAAAATCAAAAAACTGTCTTTATATTTTCCGCTCCTTGCACTTTCAACACTATCACTTCAAGCAATAGCGCAAGAGAGTGTTAATCAAAAAGCAGAGACTGACGAAAGTAAAAGCATTGAAACTATCATGATCACCGCTCAGCGTAAGTCTGAGTCAATTCAGGATGCGGCCATCCCCATACTAGCACTTGATCAGCAGTCATTGACTCGTCAGGGTTTAGAGTCAGGTCAAGACCTCGGAAGGATTTCACCTTCACTAGGTATAAGTGCTGGTGGTGGTCCACTCACCAGTATATTTGTCCGTGGAGTAGGAGCTTTGACAGTAAATCCATTGACTGATGCTGCCGTTGCTCAGAACGTAGATGGGGTTTATCTTGGCCGATCTAGTGGTGCGGCGGGTCAAGCTTTTTACGACTTGGAGCGGGTTGAGATCCTCAAAGGCCCTCAAGGAACGCTTTATGGTAGGAACGCGACAGGTGGGGTTGTGAACTATATCCCAGTGAAGCCAAAGCTTGGTGAAACTTCAGGATACGCTCAAGTTGAGCTTGGTAACTATTCAAAATTAGGTTTACAAGGCGCATACAATGCGCCAATTGGCGACGATACGGCGCTGAGACTATCGGTTAGCTCCTTGCAACGGGATGGTTACTCTGACGATGGAACTAATGATGCAGATACTTTTTCTATTAGAGCTCAAGTTTTATATGAACCTTCTGAAGACTTTAATATTCGCTTTGCCGCAGATTACTCTGAAAATTCAGCGATTGGCGCAGGAGGCGATCTTATAGGAACGTTTAGCAACACCCCAGGGAGTCTGCAAGAGTTTAACCCTTCCGGCATCGATTCTTTTACAGGGCCTACAAATGATGAAGCAAACGCCATCCGAACTAGCGTGTTACATACTCCGTCGTTTGCACCTTACCAACCCCTAAATATTGACGATTTAGGCCAGGATATTTCTTTTACGGGCTTTATGACTGAAGTAAATTACACCATAGAATCTGGTACTTTTACTGTGATCCCCTCATACAGAGAATCAGAGCAGAGCTATACTTTTGTCGGCCCTGGCTTTGCCCCTGCTAAAACGAGTGAGCAAAACGAGCAGACGAGTTTAGAGGCACGCTTTACGACCGATTTAAAAGGTTCTTTAAATGGCATTCTGGGGGTATTCTATTTCGATGAAGAAATTCAGACTAGCGGTGTATTTGCGCAAAACTATGCATCACCAATCCAGAACTATGAAAACGGTGGCGACTCTTGGGCTGTATTTGGTCAGGCTACATATGACGTATCGGAAACCTTCCGTATAAACCTAGGATTGCGGTATACCGAAGACAGTAAATACGCAGAGGGTATCAGTGATACATTTGTTACATTTTGTGGTGGTGCGCCATTTAGTGGCGACTTCCTCACACCTCCTGATAGCTTTGGTAATGGCTGTGCGTCTGGTGCTATACCAGCCCACCCTATTACCTCAGATCGTGATGAATTCATAGCATACTTTGTAAACCAAGGATTAATTGCTCCTGATTCAGTTGCAACAGTGCCAGGCATGGGACGTCCTCCTTTTTACAATTTAACTATACCAGGAAACACAACTCCTCAAATTGCTACAATAGTTAATGTGGGTGATGGTTACTTAGAGTCAAACCTCGACTATAATGAAACTACGTACCGAATAGGTTTAGAGTATGATGTTGCCGAAGACAGTTTACTTTATGCGACTTTCGAAACTGGTTACCGCGCAGGTGGTGTAGATTTGTCTACCTCTGCACCGACATACGACCCAGAGTATATTGATGCGATTACTATAGGCTCTAAAAATCGCTTTTTAAACAATACACTTCAGCTGAATTTGGAAGCTTTTCACTGGAAGTATGATGGCCAGCAAGTCACATATTTCACCACTTTAGAAGGTGCCTCGTCATTCCCAATTGCTAACGGTGATGCCACCATCCAAGGATTAGATGTAGATGTGATTTGGAGAGTAGGTCCCAACACCACAATAAGCGGTAATGCTCAATTCCTAGATTCTACTTATGATTCATTATCACTCGTATCTGATCCTGGGCGCGGTCGTTTTGGGTGCGCATCAACAGGTATAACAGGTGAGCTAGAAAGTTACGATTGTTCAGGGAAAAGTTTACTCTATTCTCCTGATTTCGGTGGGAATTTAGCAATAAATCATAATATTGAGATTAGCGAATATAACCTTTCCTTAACTGCACAAGCATCACATCGTTCAGAGCAAGCCACTAATTTCTTGTTCGTAGATTCAACGAACTCTGATTCTTATGTAACGTTGGACTTAGATGCTACGCTGGCCTCTGGTAGTGACACTTTTGATTGGACTCTATCCTTGTTCGTCCGCAATGCAACTGATGAGCAATATGTTGCAAATTCAAATGTTAATAACCGAGGATTAACTTATGTTGTCCATAGCCCACCACGTACCTTTGGACTTCGTTTCAATACAGAGTTCTATTAGGTAAGGCAAAATAAAGTTAAAGTAGACAGTTATACGCTACTTGTTAATAGGCTCGCCCATTATTGTGGAGGGCCTATTATCAGGTTTTATAAATTATACAGCTAGATTTTCCATAGTAATGTCACTGTTTATCCTTCACTTATGCTGGTTTTAAAAGCTGATAATTGTACAATTAAGTGTGTTATATGCAACTCAACAGAGGAGCTAATTGCTGTTACTTGTCAGCTTGGTTTGAGGAATATACCTGTTTCAATTTACAAACCCAGTTGTACTTAAGGGGTAAATAGAAACTACGATTTTAAACTTACGAATACTTTTAAAGAAGCCCATGATTAATGATTTGGGCTCTATTTAAATTGTGAATTTAAATGAATAATTGAAGTCTTAATAAATAGTGTCGCGCTATAGTTGTATTAATAGTGTTTATGTCACAGTAAAATAGGAATAACAGTATGAAATTTACAAAAATTATTGCCAGTGTATTGTTTAGCTTGAGTTTAGTTAGCTATACAGCGGCTGCTGCTAATAGCAAGAACGAATGGATAACTTTAGGCACTATGGCCGGTCCTATCCCTAATGCAACTCACTCACAACCAGCAAATGCCTTGTTAGTTAATGGCAAAACATATTTAGTAGATGCGGGCGACGGTACCGCTGGGCAGTTAGCTAAAGCGGGTTTGAATATTAAACAAGTTGATGCAATTATTTTAAGCCACCTTCACTTTGACCACACTGGTGGCCTACCTGCTATTTTAAGTTTACGCTGGCAAACTGAAACTAAAAGTGAATTAACTATTTACGGGCCTCCGGGTACAAAACAAACCGTGGATGGGATCTTTGCTTATATGACCTATGGAGCATTAGGCCACTATGGTGTTCCTGGGCAAGCGACTGCACAACCAAATAGAAACATCAAAGTAGTGGAAGTAATTGATGGTTCAGTCCTTGAATTCGATGGTTTTAAACTCAGTGTTATCCGCAACACTCATTACAGCTGGCCAAAGGATAGCGAGGAGTACAATAAATTTCAAGCCCTATCATTTAAGTTCGAATTGCCTGAATATAGCGTTGTGTATACCGGTGATACGGGGCCGAGTGAAGCTGTAGAATTACTCTCAAAGGACGTTGATCTGTTGATCAGTGAAATGATGGACGTTGAACATACAGTAAATTTGGTAAAACGCATGAACCCGAAGATGCCACCCAAAGCTCTTGGCCACATGAAGCACCATTTGTCTAAACATCATTTAGTTCCAGCTGATGTGGGTCAATTAGCCAACAAGGCTAATGTCAAAAAATTAGTGATAACACACATGGCACCTGGCTTAGACACACCAGCTGAATATGAAAAATACACTAATGAAGTAGCTAAATTTTACAAAGGTGATATTACTATTGCTAACGACTTAGATCGTTTTATTTTGCAAAAATAAAGCTAAATACTTTAAGAACGAGCAAGTTACTCACCCAAAGCTCAATGATATGACAAAACATCGGGAATGGCAGATGCATTCTCCGATGTTTTCAATTTTGCCTTACTCATAGAACAAGGTATCTATAAATCTAGTTTCAAACGAGTGGATTTTGCCCGAGAACAACAAGGGGCTATTAGCGTCATTTTTGTGTGTTCTTGCGCTGTCATAAAAACATCTTTATGATCGGCATCGCCGCTTAATAAACTTGTAACACAGGTACCACACACACCTTCTTCACATGCTACAGGGATAAAATAACCATTATCTTCTAATACATTGGGTATAGATTGGTCGACCGGTACGGTAAAAATGTCACCACTGCTATTAATTTCAATTTTAAAACTAGCATCGTCCCCATGATCAATGAGGGCCGCGCTAAAATACTCCCGATGAATATTCGATACCTGCCAGCTTTTATCTTTGGCGCACTCAATAACGCTATCGTTAAATGTCGTTGGGCCACAAACATACAAATGTAAGTCTTGTTGTGCTGCAGGGATCTCCTCTGCTAATTTAATTCAACCGCTTTGGCTAAAGTGAAAATGGGTAAATTCCTCAAGCCTTGAGTTTTTAATACGATCTATATAAGCCGCTTTTTTTGGTGATTTACCACAATAATGCAGGTGAAAATCAGAGCCTTGTTTTAATAAGTATGTGGCCATGGCCAAAATAGGTGTTATACCAATGCCAGCGGCAAATAAAAGCGTCTTCTTGGCCTTGGATTCTAATGCAAATAGATTTTTCGGTTCGCTGATGCTTAAGGTATCGCCAACGCAAAGATTGGCGTGGATATAAGCAAAGCCGCCGCGGCCTTGTGGCTCGTTAAGTACTGCAATTTCATAATCATTAGCATGCAGTTCACTACACAATGAATATTTTCGAATCAGGCCATTGGGTAAATGTATATCGATGTGCGAACCCGCTGTAGGCTTAGGCAACTCAACATCGGTAGACGCGCTAAATCTTAGCCTACAAATGTTCTCTGTCAGTGCAGATTTTTCGATGATGTCACTTCAATTGTCATGGTATAACCTGTGCCTATTGAGATTTTCCAGCTTTGGCTTGCTCTTGTTTAATTGCACGATCAATTAACCGCCGCGCCTTCACGCCGCCAGCATCAATATCTAGCTTCAGCATTTTGCGATCGGGGTAAATCAGCAGGTTTTGCTGTTGTTTCTCTAACACTTCTAAATCTTCAGAAAAAATCACCCCCTGACCTTCACGAATAGAATCCGTTAGGTTTTGATCTTGGGGTTTAAAGTTGCGCGCCATACCCCAAAAATACCAGATTGATGTGTCACTTTCCGGGGTAATAAAATCGACCACTATACTGCTGGCTTTGACTGCTTGAGGAGCGTGATATCCGCCTAAGCCTGCGTGAGCAACACCTACTTCAATCATAATGTGGCTAGGTAAATCGAAACGGCAGATTTGCCAGCGGTCGACTTTTACATCGTCAGCCAAGTCATTAGCGCGCAAGGCGTTTTGCCAAAATGGCGGGGCATACACGCCATCCATAAAGCGACTAGTCACCACTTGGTTACCTTCCATTTTGGTGGAAACGGGTGCTTCGTCTATTTCTTTTTGGCCAATGCTTGAGGCATGTACGTAGGTTTCATGGGTAAGATCCATAAGATTATCAACCATCAAACGATAGTCACAATTAATATGAAACAACCCGCCACCATAGGCCCAATCTTTATTGATTGCCCATGCTAGTTCGGGAATTAAACTACTATCTGATAGTGCTTGATCGCCCGGCCATATCCACACAAAACCATAACGTTCAACAGTAGCGTAAGCTTTAATACAGGGAAAACCCTGTACTCGTTGATTAGGCATTGACTCTACCTTACCTTTATCGCCCATACGCAACCCATGATAGCCGCAGACTAACTCGCCGTTTTCAACCTTACCCAATGACAAAGCAGCCCCTCTGTGAGGGCAGAAATCTTCAAGCGCTTTTATTTCGTTATACTGATTACGAAACAAAACTAAGGGAATATTACAAATTTTACGAGCGAAAGGTTTATTTTGCACTTCGTCAGGTGTGCAGGCCACATACCAAGTATTTAGGGGGAAAATTTGTTGAGTCATAATTTTTAAAATTGGGTAACGTTGGATCCAATAATAACGTTATTACAGTGTATTTCAAGTTTAAATAGCTAAAATTGGATCCATAATGATACTATTAGGAATTAAATTATGAATTTTTAAGGTGTTTTTTCGTTATTAATGGGTGATTCTACTTGTTGGTTAATACTGTTTTTTTACTTGGATCTAATATAATGTATCTATTGGATTTTAATAAGCTACAGCATAATGCAATTTACAAGGGTAAAATATGGTTCGTGATGGGCAATCGGTCATTAGAATTTTACGCGATATGATTATTTCAGGTGAATTTAGTTCCGGCAAACGTTTGGCTGAAATTCCTACTGCTGAACGTTTAGGTGTTTCGCGCACTCCCGTGCGCATTGCTTTTCGCGCACTGGCTCAAGAAGGTTTGCTTGAAAAGTTGCCTCGCCGTGGTTATCAGGTAAGGAACGTCACTCAGGCTCAAATAGTAGACTCGGTTGAAGTGCGAGGCGTACTTGAAGGTTTAGCAGCAAGACAAACGGCAGAAGCGGGGCTTAGTGAAAGCATTAAAGCGGAAATACAGGCTTGTTTGATGGTGGGTGACCAGTTATTTAAAAAAGGCGTGTTAGCAGAACAAGATGTTGAAAAATATCATGAAATGAATATGTACTTTCATGCCTTAATTATTACTGCCAGTGGTAACAGTGCTATTAGTGCGGCATTAGCGCTAAGTGAACATCTACCTTTTGCCTCTGTTAGCGCATTGGCCTTTAATCCCAAACAAATGCAGCAAGAATACCGACGTTTGTTTTATGCTCACACTCAGCATCATGCCATATATCATGCATTGATAAATGGCCAAAGTGCTCGTGCTGAAGCCCTTATGAAAGAGCATGCTCATTCAGCCTTGGCCAACTCAGAGTTATTCGATAAAGAATCAGTTAAAACCATCATGTAAAGTTATGAAATAACGGTGCTGGGTCATTTAAATTTGTGGATAAGGTAAGCCCACATATTGCATTGCAATAATTTTTTGACCTTCCTCATGGCTCAGGAAAAAGTCCAATTCATACTTCATAAAGCGTTCAAAGGTTTTCTGATCTAAACCGTTCGCTTCTCCTGTGTCATTTTTAAAATCATGCAACATATTACTCATCCACCAAGAAAAACGTTCAACATGCCATACTCGCTCTAAGGCTAATTCAGAATAGCGCTGACTGGCGTTTGCTTGGTTTTCAATATACTCCTGACATAATAAACGATATAAAATAGCCACGTCGGAGGCTGCAAGGTTTAGCCCCTTGGCACCAGTTGGGGGCACTATATGAGCGGCATCACCGACTAAAAATAACTTGCCTAATTGCATCGGCTCACATACAAAACTGCGCAGTGGTGCTATGCTTTTTTCAATGCTGGGGCCAGTCACTAAACTCCTGGCAGATGCTTGGGGCAAGCGATTTTTAAGCTCATCCCAAAATCGTTGGTCGCTCCAGTCTTCTACCTTGTCAGTTAAAGGCACTTGCAAATAATAACGAGAACGTGTGGACGAACGCATACTGGCTAGCGCAAACCCACGTTCAGTTTTACAATAAATTAATTCATCGTCAACTGGTGGTGTGTCACTTAATATGCCTAGCCATCCAAAGGGATAAATCCTCTCAAACTTCTGACGTTTATCTTCAGGAATGCTTTTACGAGACACGCCATGAAAACCATCGCAACCTGCAATATAATCACATTCTAGCTTATAAATGACATCATCCTGCTCAAATGTGACTGTAGGATTTTCGCTTTCGATATCATGTAAAACTACATTGCTAGAACTATAATAAGTGGCTAAAGATTTTTCTGAACGAGCTACCATTAAGTCTCGTGTTACTTCGGTTTGACCATAACACATTACCGTTTTGCCTTGGTTTAGTTTATTTAAGTCAATGCGGTATGGTTTACCGTAATAACTAATGGTAAAGCCGTCATGCACATGACCTTCTTGGTCCATACGTTCGCTCACTTCAGCTTCACGTAACAAATCTACTAAACCTTGCTCTAATATGCCGGCACGAATACGACCAAGCACATAGTCGGGCGATGCACGTTCAATGATCACATTGTCGATGCCATGTTTCGCCAGCAGTTGCCCCAGTAACAAACCCGAAGGTCCAGCACCAATGATAGCTATTTTAGTTTTGATTGATTGCATTTTTAATCCAACTTTTTATATGTTTTATCTATTATGGCCAATAAAATAGGAATTAAGAATTCACATAAGAGTTAAGTTATTGTACTTTAGAGTCATATTGATAATTTCTAATCTAAAAATTGAAATGAGTTACCTGTGATCGATAGTACAATTCCATTTTACGATTTATATGGAGAGGCTTTTATTCGCCAAGAACCAAATGTGGCCCATGTGGAAGACATCGCAACCAGAAGTAGGGGGCTTGGCTGGGAAATTGCCCCCCACAGGCACAACAGGTTATCGCAAATTATTGCCGTTTTTGATGGTCAATGGACTGTTGATTTAGACGATGAACATCATGATTTTCAAGGAAATTGGTTGGTATTGATACCCGCAGGGGTAGTCCACAGCTTTCATTTTGCGTCAAATACTCAAGGTTTTGTTTTATCTCTCAATGACTCATTATTATCTGGGCAGAGCGACATCAATATAAGTGAGTTATCCGCTTTGGAGTGGCGCCCCCAAACGCTAGAGTTTAAGAACGCCGAACAAATTTCACGCTTTTGCAATTACATTAAGCTACTTAAACATGAACTAACAGCCGATGAAGTAGCGCAAAATCTTGCGGTTAATCATCTAGTACAAATGATACTAGTTACAGTTTTGCGCCAGCAGCGTTTACAAGACATGACATTGAGTAACGCCAGCCGGGAGACAGGCTTACTGCTAAAATTTCGCGCCTTAATCGAACAGCACTATCAACACCACTTAACTGTCAAAGATTATGCCCAGCTTTTGCATATTTCCATTTCTAAACTTAATCGCCTATGTAAAACTTTATTACATGACTCACCCAAAGCCATAATCCACCAAAGATTACTCATAGAAGCCAAACGCAGTTTGATTTATACCAAACAGAGTGTAGAAGAAATATCAGCACAACTTGGCTTTAACGATCCCACCTATTTCAGTCGATACTTCAAAAAAATGGTAGGTGTTACTGCCCGTGTATTTCGGCAGCAAGGAAATATTAAGTAATGATGCACTCAGAGTATTATGGACGTACCTTATTATTTACGATATTTCAATGGAATTCACAGAACGTCGAAAGACTTTTGGTTTTCTAAGCTAGTTTCAATGGGCTATGCAGCGTTATCTAGTCTTGCACTTTCTAGTTCTCTATAAAGGCCCTCACCACATTCTTGTAATTACGACTAACCTTAATTTTGTCATATTCTCCCATCATCAAGAAAAACTCGCCTTTTGTATGTGGTATTACTTTGTCTATAAAATCTAAATTAACGATGGTTGAACGATGGACACGTTTAAATTGCTTTTCGTCTAATTCTGCTAATATTTTTTTTAGCGTGCAGCGTTTTACGTATGTTTCACCTAATACATGTAAACATACGTAGTCACCAGCAGCATCAATCCACTGTATATCCTGATGTTTTAATAAATGTATCTCGTCCCGATCTTTAATGACGATTTTGCGATTTTTAACATAGACAGACTGAGGGTCTTGCTGAGTTGAATCGTCAGCCATCCATGTCACCGTTTTATTGTTTTTTTGATCGATCTGGGCAATTGCACCTATCACTTCTCGCTTATTCTCGGATTGCTCGTATGATTTGATCGCTAAGCGTTGCAGCGTTCTATCAACGGCCCTTTGGATGCTTTCATCATCAATTGGTTTGAGCACATAATCTACGGCATAAGCATCAAAAGCTTCCAGCGCATATTGTTGGTAAGCCGTTGCAAAAACGATTAAAGGCATTGTGTCATTTTGCAATTGCTTGACGACATCTAAGCCAGATAAGCCCGGCATCTGAATATCTAAAAATAACAAATCGGGTGCCAGCTCAATCACGGCTTTTATGGCTTCACGGCCATTGGAGCATTGAGCAATAACCTCGATGTTGGGCATTTTTTTTAGTTTTGCTGCTAGCAGTTTTAATGCGAGCGGTTCGTCGTCTACAATAATTGTTCTTAATATAGTCATTTGGAGTTGGATAATTCCAGAGGCATATTGATGCAAGTAGAGCGTCCGCCATTTGCAAGTCGTATGGTGTTAATTTGATAATCGTTTTCATAAAGAACTGACAAGCGTTGTACTGTATTTTCTAGTCCAATACCGGGTTCATTATCGATTGGCATTTTAGTGTTTTCTAGGCCTGCACCGCTATCACTGATTGCAATAATTAGCCTATTTTGGTTGATGTGCGCCTTGAGTTCAATAATGCCACCTTTTTCGTGCTTTGAAATGGCGTGCTTCATCGAATTTTCTATGATGGGTTGCAATAATAAACTTGGCACTAGAGCATATTGAGCCGTGTCATCAACGTTAAAATCAAGCTGTAATCGTTCAGCAAATCGCGTTTTTTCTATTTTTAGATATAGATTCAAAGCACTAATTTCTTCCCGCAAGGTAATCATAGTGTCTGGATTATTTTCCAATGAATGACGTAAAAATTTACTCAGTTGCACGGTCATTATTTGGGCTTTTTCGGACTCTTTAATTTCAATCAATGAATTGATAGCATTTAATGTATTATATAAAAAGTGAGGATTAAGCTGATATCGCAACATTTTGATTTTAGCATCGCGAGCGACACTTTGAGCTTCAATGCGTTTAATATGTTCTTTTCGAGTTGCCGCTTCTGCAGTGAGCATAATGTAATGTTCAGATTGTTGCAGCTCAAAATAACGAATGCCATGAAATAAACCGGTGCAACATAAAAAGATAAAGATGCTTGCAAAAAACCACCCGCCAAACTCACCCCAAATCTCATCAGCTGGAATTAACCAAGAAAAGGCTTGCATTCTAAAAATGGTCCACAAAAATGCCACCACAAATACAGCGAGCATGCCAATAGACAACCTGTATGCTATCGACTTGTCCCAAATTCTATCAAAAGTTTGATATAGAAAAACCGAAAACAGCATACCAAGTAAAGCCTGAAGGACAGTGTGTATGACATTCTCTAGCGAGATTTGGTTGTACCACAACGTTAATGTGACAAAGCTAACAATGCTCAAAAATAGCCAAAAGCTAGCCTGCCAGAACCAAAACCGATGTATGGGATTTTGTTTAAATGCACTGGTCATAGGGTAGATAGATTACCTTTTTATTGAGGAGCAGGAGATTAGGAACGCGTTCTCATATAACAAAATAGTAACAGATATATTAGCGAATAAATAGCAGAGGTAAGAAACACCTATCGCCCTCTCAACAATCAAGAGGACGAATGGTTAGATATCAATAAAAGTAAATATTATCAATATACGCGGCGTCGCGAGTTGTTCCCCACAATTGGACGCTAAACATGATCAAGCTTGATGCATCGAAAACTCTATTTAACTCGGAGAAGGGTAACTCGACCGTTACCCATTGTCCTGTTGCCAAAGTAAAGTTATTGGAAACACCTGAATCGCCAAACGATGGAATAACCTGGAACTGAGTTTGTGTAATGCCAGAGGTAAGGTAAATATCAAAACGTAGACCTGTCGCCGTTGATAAGTCGACAGGGCCCTCTTGTATACCAAATTGGATACCTGTTATACCGCCGTTTTCACCGCCGAGAGTAATTTGGAATTTTCCTATGTTGTCGCCATCAATACTGATTTGTGAAAATGCAGGCGCTTTGTAGAAATTATCATTCCAAAAAGAGATAGGTTTGTCGACCGTTAGTGTGTCACTAAAAAGCACAAAGGCTTCGTCATTACTTGCTGTTGGGATCGGGGCTGCAACCGATGGGCCTGCATTTAATGACTTTACACTCAGCGATAGGCTCGCATCACCACCAGCTATAAGCTGATTAGCTTGCACTGCGCCAAAACCATCCGTGTCAACGACCACTTTGTAATTGCCTTCTGGTAAATTAAGCATGGCATTACCACTAGCGTCAGTATTAACCAAAGCATTACCTACTTTTACCGCCGCGTTTGGTAGAGGAGCATTATTATCATTGACAACATTGACCGTCATATCATAAGAAGTTGAAACCCCTGAAAAATAAATGTTATCAACATATACTGAAGTGCCTTCCGGTCCCCAAAGTTGAATAACAATGAGTTGTAATATACTGCTATTGAGAGTATCAAAGCCAGCACCATCGTTATCGACTAGTTCAGAGTATGGCATGTCTAAATTTAGCCAAGTACCTGTGGTCGGATTATTAAAGGTGCGTTTAGCGCCACCATCTCTGGATACTAATTGAACTTCAACTTTAGTAATACCAGGCTCGATGAACATGTCCATATTCCAAGTGGTATGCTGTGAAGCATCTAATTCACCGTTTTCAAAACCAAATTCAAGTCCTGTCACGCCACCGTTTGTGCCACCTGCCGTAATTGTGTACTTAGCAAAGTTATTACCATTTACTGCACCGGTAGAATAGACTGGTGCATTCCAGTAGTTAGCATTCCAAACACCAACATAGCTATCTTGAGATAGAGCATCGCTATATAGCACAACCACTTCACTATCTACGAAATTTGGTAGATTAGGTGCAGCTTGAGGTGGTCCTGTCACCGGATCTTGTTGTAATGTAGTGAAGTACACATCGGCTAACAATAACGTGGTTCCCGCGTCACCTAAAAAATTTAATGAAAACCAAGTCATATCGCTGAAATTAGGCAGAGGCACTGTCATTTCTATCCAACCATTGCCTAAATCAGTACCGGATGAAAAGTTATAGACAACTTGATTTTGTTGCTGTGTTGCGCTTTGTACAACCACATCAATACCAGTAAAGGTATCGGTTTTAACTTTAAACTTAGCATGTGTATATGCGGAAATATCAACGGTATTTTGAGGTAAATTTCCCCATGCAATCACCGTACCCCAACCTGAGCTTTTTGTAACCTCTAAGGCTTTGTTGTATGTTGTATCAGCAGGTTGGTCAGTGTATTGCGTGCCAGTTGACCAAGTATCTCCCCAAAACTCCATAAAAAAGGAATCGTCATTTTCTGAATGGAAAAGGTAGGCCTTATTACCGACAACCACTGCAGGCTGGACATTAATCGTCCTGTTGAGTGTTGCTTGGTTACTCGCCGCGTCGGCAGCGCTGTAAGTAATCGTATAAGTACCGACTACACTTGTATCTACAGTGCCACTGGCTGTTGCTGTTAAGTTGGTATCAACGTTATCTACGACACTCACACCTTGTTCATTATAACTATCACCCACGGTTAAGTTTATAACGGCAGCGCCAATTAATGTGATGACCGGAGCCTCGGTGTCAGGTGCTGGCTCTACGACTACAGTTCTTGA
>Ga0209137_1003080_pt1 | contig 14193 bp, 12 predicted proteins | sample SaaInl5LU_22_DNA_FD_184642 | JGI IMG/M metagenome (GOLD analysis project Ga0209137, IMG submission 184642) | Marine microbial communities from expanding oxygen minimum zones in the Saanich Inlet - ESP_105LU_22_DNA (SPAdes) (version 2) | ecosystem: Environmental > Aquatic > Marine > Intertidal... | reverse complement strand
CCTTTACGTTGCTCTATGTAATGGACACGTGATTTATATTCATTGTATGTATCTTCGTCATTTCCATAATATATTACATATACATGATAATTTGCACTTGTGTCTTCTATTGAATGAAACCAAAGTTTATGGAAATTTGTATTGTCACCTACAGATGAGAATACGAAATTTGAAATCATTATATATTGATTGTTTTATTTATTTTTTATATATTACGTATTTTTTTTACATGAATATTATTCCATAAAATGCGTATGATATTTTATGGAACTAATTGAATGACATTTATCGTCCAAATTTCGGCCCATCATAATTTGCCCATATTCCTATTGGTAAATCCACATATTGGAAATTATACTTTTTTGAATTACGGATGGAATTTAAGAAATGATAATCGCCACAAGCTTGTGCACTGAATTTAAATTCTGAAAATAAACTATGATGTATACAAAAAGATGCCATATCTATATCTCCGTTTCTGAATGTTTTGTTATTAAAATGTGAATCATTCGGCAAAATACGGTCCGCATATATTTTAGCCTTGTAAATGATAATATCTTTTTCGTTTGATTTTTCACACAAATTAGCTAATTGTTCAATAAATGTTGTATCTATTAATTTACTATCATCATCTAAAATAACGACCCATCCTTCTGTTGGAACTGCACCTAAATCATTTAAATATAGATTGTAAAATGAACGTCCGGCCTTCCTGTCGGGTATCACTTCAATTACATCTGTTTCGTTTTCTAAGTAAGAACAATTTGGATTATCATTGCTTTTAATGTGCCTTATTTTGTTATGTGTTTGTAAACCAATACTATCTTTTAATGTCTTATAATAGTCTGGACGTTTGCCTGTTCGTGTTAATATATTGATTAATGTCATTGTATATTTGATTTATATATTTATGTTTATATTTTTGTATTAGATGAATAATTATTATTGATATTGTTGTATATCTTTGGGGAAAATAACTTATTATGGTTCCAGTAATACTAATTGGGTTTAATAATTTAATGTTGTGTTTGAATTTACAGCACCATAGAAACTCTAGTAGAGTTTCTATAATCTTGAATGACGTCATCATTCAAGATTAAAAGTATTGAATAACAGAATGTATTCAATACTTTTAATATACTTATCCAGAAATGAGTGACATATCAATAATTGAGTTATATACATATAAATGAGTGTATATTGGTGTAAAGTATCCAAAAAAGTACTGAATTTGAGTGTACTGAAAAAAAATAGAATTTCTAAAAAATTGAAATTCCATGGAACCAAATACACATGAGGTATCAAATCATTCATCTGATTACCAAATCATCCAATCCATCTAAGCAAATGTCATCAATTGTTGAGAATCCTATTGTTGAGAATCTTAATGTTAATAACATGATAGAGTCAGAGAGCGAGTCGGAGACAAAGTCCAAGGTCACCAAGCCAAAGTTCGCCGGAAAGTATAACAAGTTCAAGTATTTTGCGCATTGGTTCATTGAAGAAATGAAGTCTAAGGATATCATTTCCCAAGAACAAGGCAAAGCGATGTTGAGCGAGTTGTGCTTCTATGGTTCCGTTGAAGAGCAAAATGCAGTATATTCTGCATTCATTGACACTAACCCCAAGTTCAGTGTCACTGCAATCAACAAGACCATCCGCGAAGAGAACAAGTCTTCAAAGCCCAAGAAGATTAAGGAAGTAGACCCTGATGCACCACAAAAAAAGCGCGGACGTAAGAAGAAGCAGGTTGAAGACTCTTCATCTGAAGAGGAAAAGCTTCTCTCCGCCATTGTGAGTGCTAAGAATGCCGAATTCGTGGAACCTATTGTTGAGCCAGAGCTCACTGAGGAACCCGTTATTGAGCTATCTACACCTGTTGTATCTGAAGTGGTTGAAGAAACCAACAAGGAAAATGTCAGTACACCTGTTCTTAAGACTGTCAAGAAACGTGTTGCTAAGAAAAAGCAAATCACTGTGACAGCTGAACAATTGGCTACTATTGACAGAGAACTTGTTGGCGAAGAGTTCATTGAAATTGAGCTTGGCGACAACGAATATCAAATTAACGCATCACATGTGTTATTTGATTTGGACGATAACGAAGTAGGTAAGATTGAAAATGGTGTTGTTATAATCAATTAATTGTAGCTAGATATTAGTTAGTAGTTAGTATAATATAAAAAACCTTTTTTATTCTATATATGATATTCCTCTTCTTTTTCTTTTTTTTCCTTCGTTGTTTTTATGCATATAATGAAACGGTTTCACATCATTGCGTCTATTTAGCTCAACTCACTTACTGTGGTCAATTTGACGTTTGTGATTCTTGTGTCATTCATTTTGTTGTTGAGAACTCTGGCTCTATGGCTTTACAAGGTTTTGATTTTTTTACTTCTTCTATTTTCACTTCTTTCCGCGGTTCAGCCAATACTAGAAATTGGATTGAGGATTTCCAAGTCTCTCATATTGCACCATACAATGATTCTGACATTTTAGTTGAGAAGGGATTCTATAAAAATTATATGTTTATTAAATCCATGTTATTTGAGAACCTACACAATTTAAGCCTTGTTTATAACACAAATAGCCTACTTATTACTGGTCATTCTCTTGGCTCGTGTGCTGCTACTCTTTTTGCATTTGATATTGCTCTACAAGACATTTATGCTATTGATTTTTTTTATAATTTTGGAAGTCCTAGAGTGGGTAATGAGAACTTTGTTCATGTCTTCAATTCTCTTATTTATGGATTCCGAGTCGTTCATAATAATGATATTGTTACCAATTTACCTCCTTCTTCTTTTGGATATGAACATATTTCACAGGGTATTTGGTATGATTTTAATAACACTTTTTATCTATTTATTGATGATTATTCTTGTTATAAAGATTGTTCTACTAGTGATCATTTGAACTATTTGAATATTTCTATGGGAAGTTCTGGTTGTCCTCTTTCGTAACCCCCCAGCGAAGCTGGGGGTAGAAGAATCCTTACGGATTCTTGGGTCATTCTGTGCCTACCCCCGGACCCCCATTTTATACACTCTCATTCACTGAATATTTATTCATTATATGTATTCTATGCCTTTCCCCCGGACCCCCATTTTATACACTCTCATTCACTGAATATTTATTCATTATATATATTCTATGACCATTATACATGCTAAATTATTTGATTTATCCCAAAAATGAGAACCTATGGTATATGGCTAACTAAAAATCACGGAACTTTTATTATTAATAGGTCGTTCGAAAAAATGGACAAGAATTTTATGTCCAAAAAAAAATTTCTCAAAAAACTTTTTCGAAGACGGTGATTTTTTGTTAGCCGCTGCATAATGCTCTAAATTCGGATTTTTTGGGATTTTTTTTGTGACTGACTTTTTTTTTATTTTTTTGCGTTAAATATTTAGGCATTTTTTCTGTCATTATATATATGATGACAAATGATGACAAAAAAATGCCGAAAAATGCCAGGGAATTTATTTGCGAATATTGTGACTTTAAATGCTGTAAACAAAGTAATTTCAAAATTCACTTGTCAACCGAGAAACATAAAATGATGACAAATGATGACAAAAATGATGACAAAAAAATGCCAAAAAATGCCACACCATTTATTTGTGAATGTGGAAAATCTTATAAATTTAGACAGGGATTAAGCATTCATAAAAAAAAATGTATCATAAAACAAACAAATTTATCCTCTCTTAATGATTCATCTACTAATCACAAATTTGATTCTGAATTAGTTTTAGAGTTAATTAAACAGAATGCTTCTCTACAACAACAGCTTATTGCTAATAATACTCAGAATACCATTACAAACAATACAAACAATACAAACAATACAATGAATAACAGTCATAATACTGTTAATAACAAATTCAATATTAATGTTTTCCTCAATGAACAATGCAAAGACGCTATCAACTTCACTGAATTCATCAATAGGATCTCCATTTCACATGAAGATTTAGAGAACAATGCACAACTTGGGTTTGTTAATGGCATTACCAAGATCATTTCCGATAACCTTAATCAACTTACTCTATACGAAAGACCCTTACATTGTACTGATGTTAAACGCGAAACTTTATATATTAAAGACGAAGATGCTTGGAATAAAGAGAAAGAAAAAGCCAAAGATAAAATATTTAAGGGGATTCAAGAACTTTCTAGAAAGAGTCTTGGAGAACTTCTACTTTGGAAACAAGAAAATCCTGAATACGATGACATTAATTCTGAATTTTCCAATAAGTGTGTTTTTATACAAAAGGAATCCATTTCCGGACATGATAAAACCAAAAATTTTGGTAAAATTATGCATAATCTTTGCAATAATGTTCATGTTGATTCTAAAACAGCATAAATGATGATGATTTACTTTTATTTGATTCTTCCTTTGTTAATGAACTTTGTTTTGGATTTACTAAATTCAACATTTTGAAACTTGATGTTTTATTACGCATTACATTCTTTGATTTACGACAATAACTTTGTTTTTTTTCTGTTTTTCGGGTCATTTTGCAACCTGTGGTTCTCTTACATACGGTTGCTCTCTTTATTGATTTACATTGGGATTTCTTTCCGTGGTTTCTGTATGATTTTCTTGCCGACCTTGTTGGCATTATATGATATTATGAGAAAAAACTTTCTCATAATATCATTTCTCTTTATTTATTCTGTATATCTATTAACATAATTTGCTCTCTTGTATGCATTTATACTTATCCAGAAATGAGTCACATATCCATTTTCCAGTTATATTTGATTATTTAATATTCTGTTGTTCCGCGGCATAGCCGCGGTGCATAGACTAACACCTCCAATAATATTCTATGAAATTTTTCTTTGTATATGAGAACCTGACTATTAATCTACAAGTAATTCCCAATATTTGATTATTTAATATTCTATGGTTCTCTTTTTTATGAAATATATTCTGTTGATCCGCGGCATAGCCGCGGTGCATAGACTAACACCTCCAATAATATTCTATGAAATTTTTCTTTGTATAGGAGAACCTGACTATTAATCCACAAGTAATTCTTAATATTTGATTATTTAATATTCTGTGGTTCTCATTTTATGCAATATATTCTGTTGATCCGCGGCATAGCCGCGGTGCATAGACTAACACCTCCAATAATATTCTATGAAATTTTTCTTTGTATAGGAGAACCTGACTATTAATCCACAAGTAATTCTCAATATTTGATTATTTAATATTCTGTGGTTCTCATTTTATGGAATATATTCTGTTGATCCGCGGCATAGCCGCGGTGCATAGACTAACACCTCCAATAATATTCTATAAAATTTTTCTTTGTATAGGAGAACCTGACTATTAATCCACAAGTAATTCTCAATATTTGATTATTTAATATTCTATGGTTCTCATTTTATGGAATATATTCTGTTGATCCGCGGCATAGCCGCGGTGCATAGACTAACACCTCCAATAATATTCTATGAAATTTTTCTTTGTATATGAGAACCTGACTATTAATCCACAAGTAATTCTTAATATTTGATTTCTCTAAATTGGTAAGAGATATTGTTATATATGTACTATGGAATATAAATTATATTGCATGAAAAAAGAGAACCTTGAAATATTTTATCTATATATTATTTGTCTTAATATACACAGGATTTATGGTATATACTTATCCAGAAATGAGTAACATATTCATTTTTCAGTTATATTTGATTCTTAATATTCTGTAGGTTCTCATTTTATGCAATACATTCTGTTGATCCGCGGCGTAGCCGCGGTGTATAGACTAACACCTCCAATAATATTCTATGAAATTTTTCTTTGTATAGGAGAACCTGACTATTAATCTACAAGTAATTCTCAATATTTGATTATTTAATATTCTGTAGGTTCTCTTTTTTATGAAATATATTCTGTTGATCCGCGGCTACGCCGCGGTGCATAGACTAACACCTCCAATAATATTCTATGAAATTTTTCTTTGTATATGAGAACCTGACTATTAATCTACAAGTAATTCCCAATATTTGATTATTTAATATTCTGTGGTTCTCATTTTTATGCAATATATTCTGTTGTTCCGCGGCTACGCCGCGGTGTATAGACTAACACCTCCAATAATATTCTATGAAATTTTTCTTTGTATAGGAGAACCTGACTATTAATCTACAAGTAATTCTCAATATTTGATTATTTAATATTCTGTAGGTTCTCATTTTATGAAATATATTCTGTTGATCCGCGGCGTAGCCGCGGTGCATAGACTAACACCTCCAATAATATTCTATGAAATTTTTCTTTGTATAGGAGAACCTGACTATTAATCTACAAGTAATTCCCAATATTTGATTCCCAATATTTGATTCTTAATATTTGATTCTCAATATTTGATTCTTAATATTTGATGTATTAATAAAAAAAATGATACAAAGACCATTTCCCAATTTTTGGTTTTTTTCAAATACCTTCTATGCAGAATGGGTTAACTACACACTAGCATTTGCTTGGTTCACGTCCTCATGTTATTGTATTCTTTCAACGTCCGGGTGATCAGGCCGTACGAAGTCCAAACACCATCCGATGAGGGGTAGTTTCCAAACATCCGTCTTGTCGTAAAGACTCAACGTCGCACTCTACACATTCCACCGAGCACGTAGTGACCACAATTATTTACCATCTAAATGTGGGAATTAGGACCCAGACCACAAACGACAAGTTAATGACAATTATGGTCAAGAAGATTTTGAGGTGTTTCTTACGCTGGGCTTTTTTAAGCGCTATTCAGGGTATGTTTTGCCATCTTTGACACGGTCTCTGAGTGTCTTAACCGTTACTCTCAACCTAACCCATCGTCACAATTAATGAACTCTTGAGCCCCTACCGAAGGTGTCAATTCACCCCGCTCAAGATTGTAGGATATCTAGCTTCTACTCATAGAGTTTCATCGCCTATCCTTCCGTTGCCTTCATAACCTCCAGGTTTTACAGACACCGCACAAGACGATGCACACCCATATGCTCATTTAGTTCAGAACCTAAGTTCCTATCCAGGACACACCACGTGGAGGCGAGCATTTTATGTCCCATATTTTTTTGCATACACACACATACAACAAATAACATACAACAAATAACATACAACAAATAACATATAACATATAACAAATAATATACAACAAATAACATATATTATATTAACACATATGATATTAACATGTTAATATAATACTTCTACAACAAGGACAATTCGCAGATGATTTTGTGGATAGTTGTTTACCTGTATGTTTATTTATACATTTTGTACAAAATTTATGGCCACATTCTGTGATGGTCGCTTTTTCCGAAATCGTTTCCATACATATTGGACATTGGTTTGCTTCCATTCTCAGTTCACGGAGTTTTATTCGTATTTGAAATAAGGATGCATTGAAATATGATATTAATGTATTATAATTTGGTTTCGGTTTCATTTCATAATCCGGAAATACACGTGTGTTTGAGACCGGGTCTAGATATCCGTTTTTCCTTAGATATGCTATTGCATATTTCAAGAAATGCTTATCGTATTTCGCTCCTGGGGATGCAATTATTGTAGATGACGGGTCGCACTGGATTGTACTCAAGTATTGAAACAATATTGCATTATAACCTAACACTTTTCCGCAATTGCTATTGGCATGCTTGGTCGTGTTACATACTTGGCACCACGGCTTTTTTGCTTTTGTTGTCATTCTTCGCTTGTTGGGAGGCTTATGTGTATTTTTCTTTTTCTTCGCTTCTTTTTCAATTTTTTCTTGGTTCAATACTTCTTTTTCAATACTTCTTTTCAATACTTCTTTTCTTTATTCTATCTACTATTTTAATAGTTTAATAGTTCAAAAATACAGTAATGTTCCAAAAAATTGTCTTTATGTATATATGTTTGATTACGACGAATCTTATGATTGGGAACTTTATGCTTATAAAGACAATACTGAGATCAAAGTACAAAAAGTACCAGTAATTACAAAGGTACAGATTACTTCATAAAGTTATATATCCAATAATATATGTCAGACAACTATCAATGTATAGTAGTACTCAATATTACGAATGGATTAGGTAATATAGTATTAGATCATATTATGAATGCAGAAGTACCAATTACTATACACAATAACATACAACCTCATGGTAATGTAACATATACAACCTATTGGTGGGATAGTGGATTTTTTTCTCATGATTTATATTTGAGATATGATTTAAGCGTAAATTCATATGGACTTGTCAAAGCAAATAGTGGAAAAATCGCAGCTAAATTATTAAAATATACATGCATGGCCACTACAATTATACAAAATATTATGCAAAATAAAATAGCTGAGAACTTTACTAACGAATTAAAAGGAAAAGGTCTAGCAGTAGTATTAAAATCATGTTCAGTTACATGTGTATAATATTTCATATTTTCACATATAAAAATACGAAATGAGCCCCCGCCGTGGATTGAACACGGGACCTTTTGCTTACAAGGCAAACGCTCTACCGCTGAGCTACAGGGGCTTTATATAAATTATTATTATTTATTTATATTGATTTTTGTCCTAATTAGTTTTATTTATTTTTTCATAAACCATTATATTTATCATATTTAGGCGCGCGTTTATTTATGCATGCTTGTATAACAGTGAGTATATTCATTTTTATAATTATGTATATAATATTATATGAGTTCTCTAAAAGACAAACTGGACAATGATTTAGGTTTTTATTACTGGAAATATTATATTGCGGGTGCATTTTGGAGTAATATTGCTACACCAATTAATTTATGTATTACAATATTATCGGCATTAATTTCTGGACAAGCAAATACAGATAGTTTATTGAGCCCAAATCTCTATAAAGACTTGAGTATTGCTTTGTTATTATTATCTACAATAAATACCTTCTTGCGTCCTCACATACAAATGAATGAAAATGTACAAATGAAGAATAAATATGATGCCATTGGCACTGAGTTTGAACGTGTATATTTTTCAGATAGTACAAATGAAGAAAAGAAAGAAGCGTATGGTTTAATTGCAGAAAAATTAGATCAAATACGTATTAATGATTCACCTGTTTCACAAAACTATTTAACGGATTTAATACACATCATATGTCGGCAAACATGTTTATCAACAAAAAATCAATGGCTATCATTAATATATAAAGATGAAGATGACGCCACAAATAATAATGCAAATGATGCCACAAATGGTAATACAAATAATGCCACAAATACAGAAGAGAATGTATAGTAAAAAATACATAATATCCTAACAACAAAATCTAACTATTGACTACTAGCTACTAAATACAAAATTACTTACCTATCTCATGAAACATCCATTAGAACAATAACAATCGCCATGTCTATGCGTTCCATCTTCAACATCCAAAGGGCACGTGATGAAGTACTTTGGCGCACTAGATTCTGTAGTCGTAGCGGTCGTTGTAATGCCATATACCTCTTTTATTTTCTCCATAAGAATCGTATCTAGTGTTTTATTCACAATTGGCTGTACGATGTTGTTCTCATTGATGTCAATGGCAGTTTCGTTAATAGAGCTCATGGTATATTCTTGATATGTGACTGATGTCTATGCCAGCCACAGAAATACACATAAGCATTTCATTTTTTTAGAATTTCATATTTGATTTTCAGTACTTATATAATGAAAATCAAACAACACAAAGTAGCATTTACAAACACAATAGTTCCATATTTATAGTATCCAATTTCTCAGTTTTTATGTGTGGAAATACAACATGAGATTCCCAGAAATAACGGCAAAAGGCCCACACTATATTATATTTTCCAACAATTTCCGGAAAATTCTGGTAAATGTGCTGTTGCACATGTGATGGTAAGAGTCCATATTGACTTTCTGGTAACACATATGCTAACTGAAATAATGCACTATATTTATTATTGTTAGGTTCTAAAAATTGAGTATCAAAATGTGGCAAATACATACATAAGTCTTTCATTAATGGAGGATATGAATAATTATATTTCCAATCCCAATTCACATGTTTACCAATATAATAAAAGTACACCCATTCAATGCCTTCCAAGTAATTGATACAAATATCCTTTGTTGTTATCAAGTCAGAACTATGTTGATGAAATAAACAATTATAATATCTCTTTTCCCATGATTTCTCCTTAATGTTAATGTAACCTTCTTCCATGTTATACATTACAGGCAAACTATTGAAAACATAATCATAATATTCCTCATCCGTCTTATCATTTTGATAAAACCCTCGTTTAGAGTTATTTTCACGGAAAGTATATTCTTGTGATAAATATGTATATTCATTTTTAGCCAAAACTTCCAAAAATACTCTTACCCAACGCCACATGATTTTACCATTTTGCACTAAATAACGGTCAGGATAATTGCCAATATATTGGTTATACACTTCAAGTAATATATCAATACCGTGAGTACGAATATTGATAGACGGAAAATGAGGTAAGAAATCATTTCCTAATAAGAAACACATGAATACATAGTCATAAAGCCTATATGAATTACTATATTTACAACTCATTGATGATATGATATAGTGACAAAGTAGATCTACGTCCATAAACAAGAGTTCTTTCGTTTCATATGTCTTCATAAACACAGGTGCCTCGCGTGTAATATATATACGCTGTAATTCATGATTGAATATAGACAACATAATAAGATCAGCATCTAATCCATATAATACCATTTTTTGATTCTTGTCAAGACCATGTTGACGAATATAATTAAATATTTTATGTTCACCTTCACCTTCTTCTAATGAAGTACTACAAATGATTTTCTTTACGTGGAATTCTTCTTCTTTATAATCAAAGTGCATTGTAATATGTTTAGACAACTTAATCATAAAATCAGTCCCTGGTGTAATATTTGCACTAGACCACAATGAAGGGTTTTTGAATGATTTCATAAATTCATGGTTATTAATAAAATCTGACCTATATCTACGTTCACGCTGTTGCTTCATTTTAGCCAATGGTGCGACGCCATCAAACGCAATATAAACAATATTAGAAGGTTTTATTGATTCAATATAATCTTCTATGGAGTGAATTACTTGTTCAATGATAGCTTCTTCATAACTATATTTGCTATCATAATCTTCATATTTCAAACTATGAACAACATCATAAATAATGGAATTACTATCCATAAACAAATTATCAATATTAGACATTTCATTTCTTTGTTTGATGATTTTCTTATATTTATTGACAATGTGTGAGAAGTAACTTGGTATTCCCATTGGCTATCTACACATATAGTGTGTTTATATGTTTATATTGTTTTCATAAATATTTTAACGCATAATATAGTTATTGTAGATGGTTTTTTTATTAGATTAATATATAATGGACATTGTGAACTATTTAAATAATACTATAAAGTTTATACCTTTTATAATTGTATTATGTTTTGTATTATATTCTATATTTGCAACAGATGTTAAGAGTATAATATTTTTAACAGGGTTATTGATAACAACTTTTATTACTAAAATTATGTTGCCATTTAAAGGTGAATCAAAACAAAGAACCAAAACTGAAAGTAAAATTATGTTGCCATTTAAAGGTGAATCAAAACAAAGAACCAAAACTGAAAGTAAAATTACAGCAGAAATGAAGACAAATACAGAAATACATAAAGGAAATTATGATAATAATAATGGCACAAATATTACCAGTGTAATTAATGGTATAACATCAACGATTCAAGCCAACCCTTTAGGAGCTTCCGTTGCTGCAATTATTGGTGCTATTAGTAGTGGAAAAAATGAGAAAAAAGGAGGTAAAAAAGTAGTAGGTGGTGGTGGTGGCGAAGATTGTGAATTATTATTTTTAGATAGGGATGAAGATAGTGGTGGTGGGAAGCCAATATCACAGATACCATTATGTTTAGTTACAATGTGGTTTTTACTTTCATATATTTTAACTATCATTGTTAATGAAAATATATGGAGTGGAAATGAAGGTCTTGTTATATTACTAATATTGATATCATTGGGTTATACATCATGGTTTAATTTCATTTCCGACTGTACTGAAAACTTCTTAGGTGAAGGTGAAGATGGTGATTACAAGAAAGTAATATTTGCACCAATAGTAATAGGTGGATTAGGCGGTTTCTTATGGGCATTATATATTTCTGCAACGAATGTAGCCGAGTTGAAATATTTCGTCGGAATAACACCAGATGAACGTTGTAGTCGCCCAAGAAGGGCATTGTATAAATGCGAATTTAAGTAAATGCATCCAAGTTACTATCAATAGAATGAGATTCCATAGAAATATATACACACATATGTCTATATATTTTCTTCTCTATATCTACATATAAATCCTCATTGTTCAAATTTATGTATATTTTCATTGAACCATTTTCTTAATTTCACAGTAATACCATGACGAAAGAGAGAACCCGCAATTAATTTTGTCCCCTTATTTTTATCACTGAAATGACGAATAAACTCATTAAATACAGGTATAATAGAATGTTGTTTATATATGTTCAATATTGATTCATTGGCTAGCTCATAATTCTTATCTTTATTCACAGTATTATGAAACAAATACAATACATTTTTTAATTCATCCTTCGTATTAATAGTTTTGAAATTAATTTTGTTTAAATATATTTTGGCATGATTTGCACAATATGGACACGGAAGATTCGTACAAATAATATAAATCTGTTGCATTAATTGGTCTCTTATTTGTATGAATTCATCGGCTTTTACTTTTTCTGCTAAACAATGTAATAATGTCCATGTTGGCTTACCCCATATCATTTTGGGTAATATCCTCTTTGTGACAGGTATATTATTTGTATTTGTATTTGTATTTGTATTTGTATTGTTGCTTTTATAATGATTTAGTGACATAACCATTTTATCATTATTCTGTGAAGTCGTTCTTTGACTCTTTCGACTAAACATGAAACTCATACTATAATATAGATTAATTTTAAATTTAAATGTACTTATAGATTATATATTATTCTATAATAATGGACAACAATGAATTAGTAAATGTAATAAAAGAATGGGTGCGTGTAGATAACGAGATTAAACAACTAAAAAAAGAAGAAACAAAACGTAAAAATAGTCAAAAGTTGATATCCAAACAATTGATTGCTATAATGAGTCAATATGATATTGACGAGTTTGACCTGAAAGACGGAAAGATTGTATATACAAAGAAAAATGTGAAGAAACCGATTACACAGAAAATGCTTGTGGATATATTATGTAAATACTATAAAGGCGACATTGAGAAGGCTGAAGAAGTGAAAACATTTATTATGGAAAATCGCGAAGAGAAAGTAGTAGAAACTATTAGTCGTCAACACGATGATTAATCAATAATACTTCATTTTTCAGTGTATTTTCCCTTGCCAAATTGTGTATTACTTTTGGATAATACACATTTTTCTTATTTCCTGCTAAAGAGTTTTGTTGAATAGTGATGCATTTGTTTGAAAACTCTGAGTCTAGGTTCTCATATTCTGGGTTGTTTTGTTTCCATTCTAACAAAGAAACTAACGACTTTTTACTTATTTCTTGTATTGCATGATTCATTTTATTGTTAACAACTTCCTCTTCCTTTTGCCATATATTATCATCTTTAATATAGAGTATTTCACGCTTTACATCCGTACAATGTATAGGACGTTCGTGTAGAGTCAATTGCTTTAAATTATCTATGAGGATCTTGGAAATACCATTTACAAAGCCCAGTTGGGCATTGTTCTCTAAATCATCATGCGATACTTCTATTTTTTTTATGAAGTCTGCAAAATTCAGTGCATTCTTGCAGTCTTCATTTAGAAATACATTCACATTGAGATTGTTTGTTTGGTTATTAATAGTTACATTGTTAGTATTTATAATATTATCATTTTTATTGGCTAATATCAATAGATTCTGCTGCAATTCAGTGTTCTGTTTTATCATGTCTTTTAAAATCTCGTCACGTTCAGTCTCGGACTTGCCGCGGCATTTTTTTTTGTGACGAAAAAGTCCACTTCTGTCTTTGTAGGCCTTATTACACAACTCACATATGCTAAGGTTTTTTCGAGCTCCTTTTTTGGTTGCTAATGTTGCCGATTGATGTTTTGC
>Ga0209137_1003079_pt1 | contig 14195 bp, 20 predicted proteins | sample SaaInl5LU_22_DNA_FD_184642 | JGI IMG/M metagenome (GOLD analysis project Ga0209137, IMG submission 184642) | Marine microbial communities from expanding oxygen minimum zones in the Saanich Inlet - ESP_105LU_22_DNA (SPAdes) (version 2) | ecosystem: Environmental > Aquatic > Marine > Intertidal... | reverse complement strand
TGGATTAGTATCGTTAGGAAATATAGTAACGTGTTTTACTAGGTGCTTGGTTAACACTGTGTGTTCTTCGTTGTTTAAGTAAATTTCTTTAGCCATAGTTGTATTATTTTAATTATTATGTATATATTATCTAAGGTGCTACGTATTATTATTGTAAATTAGCTAGTATTAATTCAACTAGTAAATATGCGCCTGATATTATAGCTGAGGTTGCAGCGACAAATAGCACGCACGACCATGTGTATAGCATAGCGTTAGTTATTTTATTCTTCATCTTGTATTTCTTTTATTATATCTGTTAATTCTTCTAAGTTATTTAAATGGTAGTGTGAATGGTATTCATCACCTAGTTTAATAGTGGTATCTATTAAGTCGTTATACTCTGATCCAGTGAACCAGATTTCTATGTTTAGTTTCTTTGCTAACATGACGCCCAGCCTATAAAGTGATATTTATCTTCTGTTTCAAAGTATACACACTCGCGTTTACTTATTCTATCTAAAGCATCATCGTAGTGCTCATCGCTTTCAGGTTCATCTATTCTACCTGATAAACTACATGTAGCTATGGTGCCAGAGTAAGGATCGTGGCCATACTCATATACTGCATCTTCTACTAGTTCTCTAAACGCTTGTCTAGCGCTTTCATAGTTCTTTTTTGGTACTGATTGGTGAAAGGATGTTGCTCCCATAGTTGTATTAATTTAAGTGTTAGAAATAATCTTGTCTAATAAAGTTATTAATTATATTGTGTACTTTAATTTGATTAGTTAAAGCTAATGAGTTAAACTCTTCATCTTGTTTCCAGTTTTTTAAGTCGCTTTTGTCTTGCCACTTATCATAGATTTTTTTTGCGATTTCTTGATTTGTCATAGTTATATTATTTAGTATTATTATTAAGTGCTCCGTTATAAAATTCTTCTTCAAGTATATTAACTATTGCTTCCATAGCTAATGATGCTTCTAAAGGTGATGCGTATGGCGTATTCTCGTACGCTATAGCTATTTTACCTATTGATTCTATTATTTGCTCGTTAGTCATAGGATATTGCCTCATAGCTTATTTATTTTATTAGATAAAGCGTATGCATCTAGTGCTTGATCTATAATATTTATAATTTCTAATTTACTTGCATTATTTTCTTGTGCTTTATATAATATATAGCGTATATCACTGATTAATTCTTCAGTTTCTGTGAGATTTTTAGTGGACATAGTTATTTAATATATGTTAGTGATAATAAACTAGCGGATATAAAGGTTAAGCCATTGTAGTTAAACCACTCGCGAACTGCAGAATCTTTTGCTACTTCGGCGAAATTATTAGGCAAGCTAGATACAGTGAAACCTATATAACGCTTACGATTTGAGCGTATTAGAGGTAATTTAGAGATCTTGGTAGTTTTAATAGTTAAAGACATAGTTATATATTTTAAGTTATTAATTAATTTATATATATATTATCAACGCTACAACGTATTATTATTGTAATGAAGGTGGATTATTATTTATTAATAGAGAAGGATGGAGGGATATAATACTCTGTCTCTCTACGCAGAGATATAATTCTCCTTACAGAAAAGTGTGACATTAGCTAGTTAAATAGTAGGGTAACAGGCTATTGTCACCCCCTTACTTTGTCTAGTGATTTTTCTAATTCCATTATATATTCCACTAACTCGTTTTTATCCCACTCCATTAGTGCTGAGTATTCGCTTAAGATTATTGGTTGCATAATTATTTATTTTATATATATATTATCTTATAGTGTACGTATTATTTTTGTTGAGCGCAAGTGTATAGCATTAAGAGATAATTTCTCTTAACACTACTGGAACACTTGTTGAAGAAGTATAGCTTTTATATTTAATAAAGCAAGGCATCACTTCGAGTTTCGCTTGCATAATTTTATACGCTTCATCGTGATTGTAAGTTACTTCTTTTCCACTTTTGAATTTAACTTTTATTATAGTGTTAGAGCCAATAAGTGATTTTCTGATTAAGAATCTTTTTGAGTTTAAAGTTGAATTTTGCATAGTTATTTAATTTAAGTTATTAATTATTATTTTTTAGTTACATATATATTATCTAGTAGCGAACGTATTATTTTTGTCGAGCGTAGCGTGTATAGCACAGTAAGGACAGGGTGTGACGGAGTCTACTCTTCCGACGCTATTTCAAAGTCAGGCCTTCTAAACTCGCTGTGAGGTTATTTACTTATTTGTAAACAACTTGTAAGTAGTAGACATTATTTTCTTGATCATCATGTCTCTCTTCACAGTACTCATCATAATCTTCTACTCTTGGATCATTTTCAATTTCTTTAATTGTTTCCATTAATTTGTTAAATCCAGTGACATAGAATTCTTTGTAATTTTCCATTTTATTATATTTAATTATTATATATATATTATCTAACTTATCACGTATTCTTTTTGTAATCAAACGCTCCTGTTCGCGCTGTGAGGTCCTATTTAAAAGACCTCAACCATTCTGAAATACCATCATAGTATTCCTTCATTACAGGTGATTCAGCACATGTATAATAAGGTTTAGAGAACATTGCTTTAGTTTCTCTACCTAAGGCATTACTATAGGTTATAGAGTAATAGTTTGATTTTGGATTATTAGTAATTTTAAATGGTATCATAAGATTAAGGTATTAGGTTTATATTAGAGTTCATTTCATCCCACATTTCTTGTAACCATGGTAATTCATCATAGTCATCTAGTGTGTATTCTCTGTTGTTGATAGTGATAGTGTCAATGTCATGATCTTCACTAATTAGTAATTTGATTTCCATAAGAGTTATTATTTAATTTATATATATATTATCTGAAGAGTTCAGTATTTTTTTTGTAACCATTTGCACCTGATCGCGCTGTGAGGTGTTAAGTACTAAGAGACTGATTTGTCCCTTAGCACTGTTGGTATTGAAGTACTTGATGTATATGATTTGTACTTGATGAAGCATGGCATTGTATCAAGCTTGTCCTTCATGATCTCATATGCTGCATCATGATTGTATTCATATTGCTTACCTGATTTGAATGTGACTTTAATGATTGTGTTTGTACCGATTAGAGATTTTCTGATTAAGAATCTTTTGCTTTCCATAATTTTTTGAGTTGAATTTGACATAATTGTTTGATTTAAATTTATATTAATTATTAATTATTTATTATATATATATTATCTATAATAAAGCGTATTTTTTTTGTAAGCAAATGCTTCGGCTCGCGCTGTGAGGTGGGCTATATTGCTCGTTGCTTACATATATATTATCTACTCGCAAGCGTATTTATCTTGTAACGCACATACTGGAATCAAAACGCACAGTAATAGACGTGAGGTTGTTTGTCAACTAGTATATCTCTAGGAAAAAAGCTAAAAGCTGGGGGTATTTCAACGTAAAAGGCAAAACATAAAACGCAAATCATATAAAACACGGGGATCCCGGTCATTTTGAAATGCAAAAGGTTTTTAGTTGATGTTGTAGAAAAGAGGGGGTAACACCCTGCTTCTATATTTGTTACAATTTTTTTTATAAAATAAAAAACTATGACATTAGGCTGTTATATTAAGGGGTAATAGGCTATTGTCACACTGTAAAATACGATGCTTTCGTGTGAATATATAAAGTATACAAAAAAACACTAAAAAATGGCAGCAAACTTAGGAAACGAGGCAGTTACAGTGATGTATCTAGGAAGCGAGACGGTTACAGCTGTGTATTTAGGTACAGAACAAGTATTATAACACATGGCAAAGCAAAAATTATCAGCAGAAGCGCTAAAAGCAAAAAGAAGACGCGATTTAGCAGCGGCAAATTCACCGTTTAGGCGAGAATTACGTGCAGATAGCCAAAGAAGGAGAAGAGCAGCGGAAAAAGCTGGTAAAGACATCGAAGGAAAAGACTTTGACCACAATACAGGTAGGTTTGTTCCATCTGGTTTCAATAGAGGAGGCACACAAGTAGGTGGTACCGATGGTACTAAGGCAGAAAGCAATAGATAAATTAAGAAAAACAAGAAATGGCAATAATATATAGTTATCAGGAAGAAACACAACCAGCGTTTGGTGACCTACTACTAGGTACAGATGTTAGTGCATCGGGAAAACCAACTAAATCGTTTTCAATACAGAGTATTGTAGACTTAGTACAAACAGGTGTGCCAGGTGGTGGAACGGTAACTAGTATTGATACTACTGCAACTACGTTTATTAATTTACTAGGTGGTAGAATAACTACTACTGGTAGTTTAAGTGCTAATCTTTCTGCAACAGGTACGCCTTCGGCTACTACATATTTAAGAGGTGACAACACATGGGCAACAATAGGTGCTTCTGCAAATACAACTTACGATGTAACGAGTGCGCAAAACGGATCTGCTGCTAATATTAGATTAACTGGAAGTGATACTTCGCAAACAATAGTTACTTTAGCGGCTGGGCCAAATGTTGTATTAACTGATAGTGGCGCAAATAGAATTACGATTGGTTTAACTGGATTAGCTACGGGTAGTGTAACAAGTGTTACTACCGGTGCAGGCTTATCTATTATTAGCGGTACTGCTACTATTGATCCTGTTATTGCTATTGACTACTTAGGTTTAAATAACTATATTAAAGTAAACGAATCACAGGCTACGCCAACAAGTGATGACATTATACCATTCGATCAAGTTTCTTCTACAAACGTAAAAACAACAAACTTAGGGGCTATACCTATCACAGCACTTACATCTGTTAAGTCATATGTTGACGCTGGAGATGTTGGTGACATTAGAAATGACACCGATACTTTTGTTACTACTGCGGCTGTAAACAATGTTGTTAGTTTAACATCGGCAGAATATACTGCTCTTGCAACTAAGAACGCTAATACCTTATATATAGTAGTGGCTAGTGCGGCATCGTTTACTACTACCCTGGCATTCACTAATAATATAGTGGGTACAGAGTATACTATAAATGGAGATCAAGCTGGTGCAACTAAATCTGGTATTACTGGTGCTTCTTATGCATATAACACAACATTGACGCCTAATGCTGGATTCTTCTTTTCTTCAGGACCTACAGTAACAAACGCTACTGGAACATTCAGCGTAGACGAAACCGTTAATACTATATTAGCGGGTACTGTTGAGGCTGTAGCTGTAGATGACGTTATAGCCACACTTGCTGTATCTACATCTGGTATATCAGGTACTGAATTTACATTAGGCGGTAATATTAGCGGGGCTACTGTAACGGGTCCTTCGCCATTAGCGTATGCATTTAATACAACTATATCACCTAACGCAGGTTTTGAATGGGCATCTGGTCCTACAATATCTAATGCTAGTGGAACTATAACAACATCTCAAACTGTTGTAACAACTATTACAGGTGCGCTTCAAGCTGTTGCGCCACCTCCAGTTGTAGTTACGCCTTCGATACAAACAAACTTCACTGGTTCTTTCCCTGGGCAAGTTACCACATCGGTAACACCTGGATCATTCTCTGGTGAATCACCGGTTGCATATAACTTTACAGCATCTGCCACGGCAAACACTGGATACTACTTTGCGTCAGGGCCTACGATTACAGGAGATGTAAGTGGATCAGCTACTTCTAGTAAAACAGCTATTATAACTATTAGTGGTCAAATAGAACAATCAGTGTCTCAAGCTATTGTTAACTTAACTGTAGATGAGAGTGCGGTCAACGGTAGCTCTTCATGGTATACTTTGGGTGGAGATTTAACTGGCGCGCAACAAGCGGGTCCTGTACCATTTAATTATGCGTTTAATACCACTGCTACCGCAAACACTGGATACGTATGGACATCAGGACCTACTATTAATAATGCCTCTGGTCAAAAAACAGTAGCTGGGACTTATTCTGAAACAACAACAATATCAGGTACAATAGCTCTTGCTGCTACAGACCCAGTTGCTACGCTTACTGTTACTCCGTCTATTACTGGAGAACAGGTGTTTAGTATTACTGGCGATCAAAGTGGTGCACAACAATCTGGTCCAACTCCATTTACATATTCATTTACTACTGGCGTTTCAATACCTAGTGGATACGAATGGACATCAGGACCTACAATATCTCCGACTCAGCCTAACACGGCTAGCATTACTGAAAACGCTTCAACGACTACTACTATAACTGGGAATATTGCTGCGCTACCAGATTCTTACTATACTTTATTTAAGTGTAGCACACAGTCTGGAGGATTTACATCTAACCAAACTACGGCGCAAATATCGCTAAATACAAACGATCAAATATACGATTTAGTAAATACCTCTGAAACATATATTGTAACAGGAACTTCAACTTCTCAAGGAACAGGTGTTAGTGTATCTTCTAGTCAAGGTACTGGATGCCCTACTGTACTATACTATTATATAATTGAAAACTGCACTAATTCAGCCCAATTACAATATGGCTATAGTACCCAATCTAACTTAGGCGCTGGTGATACATTTAATTACTTTAGTAACTGTTATAAGTATTATGACGTTGATCCTACCGAGGTTGGAACAATTGATTTAGATGCTTTATCAACATGTACATGTGGAACACCTCAAGGGACTGTTAACTTAACATTCTCTAATAATGTAACCGGTGCGGCTAATACAACTGCTGCTCTTAGTGGGTTTACTTCAGTAACTCAAGATGTTGGTACCACTTATACTTTTACAAATTCAATAGTGGCTAATACAGGTTATCAATTTACATCTGGACCGACGTGGAATCCTACAGCTGTAATAACAGGTACAGTAGCTTCTGGAACTAGCAATATAACACAAACAGTAACTGGTAATGTAACAGCGATTCCAAATGAAGTAACAGTTACTTTAGCATTTAGCAATAATGTAACTAATCCTCAATTTACAACAACTAGTTTAACTCCTGGGGCTACAATAACTGGTAATCCTGGTGATTCATATCAGTTTGTTCACACTATAACTACTGATCCTGGTTATGAATTTACATCGGGACCAACTTGGGTGGATAATGTAAGTAATAACGGAACTGGTACTATAAACGGAACAATACCTAACTCAAACACCACAATAACACAATCTGTTTCTGGTGTTGTAGAATCTTCAGCAACTTGCACATCATTTGCTGCGGGTCCAAACAGTAATTTTGCAGGAGTATGTGAAGCAATTGGATTAAACACTTATTACCACAATGGAGCTGGAAGTTATCCAATAGTTGGAGACACAGTGTACAGTGAAGCTGGATGTTCAACATTCTTAGCGGCAGGATATTACTTAATGTCAAGTAATAATTATATCAGAGTAGTTGGAGGAGGAGAAGTAATAGAAGTGGGGAATTGTGTATAATACAAAAATTAAAAAAACTAACTAAAAATAAAAAATGGCAATAATATATAGTTATCCAACGGCAACGCCTAAGGCTTCAGACTTACTGATAGGTACTGTTACATATGACAGTGCCTCCGGTACGCCGGTAGATGGTAATCCCACGAGAACTTTTAGCATAGGCGATATAGCTGATTTAGTATCAGGGTATGCATTATCAAGTCAAGCCGCCGGAGTGAACGCAAACATTGTATTAACCAGTAGCTTAGGTGCAATAACCGCTGTAAACCTATTAAGAGGTACTGGTATATCAATATCTGACAATGGTTCAAACGGTATAACCCTAGGTAACACGGGAGTATTGTCAATTGTTGCTTCTAATTCAACTTTTGTTAGTTCAACACCAGTATTGTCAGCAACCGGCAATGTAACTATATCATCTAGCCTTTCTGCTGTTGGTACACCTGGTTCTTCAAACTATTTAAGAGGTGATAACAGATGGTCTACCCCTGTAACTACAATTACAACTCAGGATAGCCAATATATAAATTTAACACCTAACTCATCTAGCAATGGCGCTGTAACTATAACGGCCCAATTATCTGCGGCTGGTTCTCCAACATCATCAAACTTTTTAAGAGGTGATAATGTTTGGGCTGTACCTGCTGGTGGTGGTACTGTTACTTCTGTAAATGCTGGTACTGGTATCGCTGTCGATAATACTAATCCAGCTGATCCTATAATTAGTAACACTGGCGTATTGTCTAATATTGCAGGTACTGGTATATCTATAAGTAGCGCAACTGGTAATTCAACAATAACAAACACAGGTGTTCATTCCCTTATAGCTGGATCTAATGTTACTTTAAGCCCAGCTTCTGGTATTGGAGACGTTACCGTTACTGTTGGTGGTGGAGGTGGCATCATGAGTAGTTTTTATATTATAGGAGAAACCGGTAGCCCTATAGAAATTACTGATAATGAACAAATAAAGTTTTTATCAAACAGCTCAAGCACAAATCCTATAGTAACCACCGTAAGCGAGCCAAACGCGGGGAATAAAATGGTTCTGTATACTTGGGATTTAGGTAAAATATCTACTGCTTTTGAACCAATTGGTGGTACTAACGATTATATGGTTTTTACAAGCCAATCTCCAGGCGGCGGCGTTACTAGTGGTTCGTATAAAGTTTTATCATCAAATATACCTTTAAATACTTTTGGTGCAGCTACTGCGGATATAAGCATAGGTAATAATAAAATAACAAATGTTGTAAACCCAACAGCTGCTCAAGATGCTGCTACTAAAAATTATGTAGACAATGCTGTTGCTGGTGGATTAATATATCAAGGCGGTTATGACGCCGCAACAAATACACCAGTTCTTGACAGCAGAGGCACTCAGATTGCTGTTACTCAAGGTTGGACATATACGGTTACAGTGAACGGAACGTTTTATGGTGAAACGGTTAAAGTGGGTGATGTACTTATTGCTGAAACAGATTTAGCTGCTGGAACTGGAGCTTTAACTGATTGGACAACGGTACAAAGTAATATTGATTTAGCTACGGCTGGTACTGATGCCACAGCTGTAAGAGGTTTAGCTGGTTTTGATTCTGACGATTTTACTGTATCAAATGGATTTGTAGGAATAGTAGATCAAGGTTATGTTCCATATACAGGAGCAACACAAAATGTAGACCTTGGTACTAGAACATTAACTTCTGGGGATTTAACAGTTAATCATGCATCTGGATCAGGTAATGCTGTTGTAATAAACAAAGGAGGTAATGGTAGTGGCTTGGTTATTAATAAAACAAGCGGCTCAGGCGATGCTTTAGATGTTACTGGTAGCGCAGACATTTCAGGTAGTTTAACTGCTTCGTCTATTATAAAATCGGGCGGTACTGCTACGCAATTTTTAAAAGCGGATGGTAGCGTTGATTCTAATACTTATTTAACGACTGCTGTTACTAGTGTAACTGCCGGCACAGGATTAGACGGTGGTACTATAACTACAACAGGTACAATATCACTTGCTGATACTGCTGTAACGCCAGGGGCTTATACAAATGCCAATATAACAGTTGACCAACAAGGTAGAATTACTTTAGCATCGAACGGAGCAGCTGGTGGTGTAACATCATTCACGGCTTCTAACGGCTCTTTCATTAATTTAACGCCTACTACATCGCAAACTGGTGCAGCAACTCTTACGGGAGACTTATCTGCTACTGGAACACCGTCTGCAACTACTTTCCTTCGTGGTGATAACGCATGGGTAACTGTAGCTGGTACAACGTATGATTATTCAAGTGCTCAGTCAGGTACTGATGTAAACTTAAACCTCACGCCTTCAAGTGGAACTGTTGATACAGTTAAGCTTGTTGCTGGCGCTGGTATTAGCTTAACAGACAATGGCAGTAACAATGTAACTATTGCTGCATCATCTTCAAGCTCAATTGCTAAAGACGATTTTGTAGGTGATGGCACTACGGTTGATTTTACTTTATCTGTAACACCTTTTTCTACGTTATTTACTAGTGTTTATATTGCAGGTGTTTATCAAGAAAAAGAAACATATTCAATAACTGGTACTACACTTACTTTTACTACGGCTCCACCAAATAATGGATCTGTTGAAGTAATGTCTGTGGTTGTTTCAAATATAACACCTGGAGCTAATACAATTACAAGGAATGATTTTACTGGAACTGGTAGTCAAACTGATTATACATTAACAGTAGCACCTTCTAGTATTAACTTTGTAGATGTATACGTAAGTGGTACATACCAAAATAAAGATACATTCACAATTGTTGGTACAACCTTATCTTTCTCTGAAGCACCAGCTAATAGTGACGAAATAGAGGTGATTATAATATCTAATGTATCACTGGTTCAAAACGAAATAGTAAACTATGGCGTTAATACAATATCCACTAGTACTACGGCAAGCAAGAACAACTTGTACGTACTAACTGCGGATTTAACATTGACATTACCAGCATCACCTGCAAATGGTGATTCAATTAAAATAAGTAACCTATCAGGTGTTGCCACTTGTATACTAGGTAGAAATGGTAGTTTAATAATGGGTGTGGCTACAGATTTAACTTTAGATACACCATCAGCTTCATTTGAGTTAATTTACTCAGGAGCAACAAAAGGTTGGGTAATAGTAGGATTATAAAATAATATAAAGATATGAGTAATTTAACAGATTTTTTTCCATCGGGAGGCGGTGGAGGTTTAACCCCTAAATTTGAGGAGTTTAATTCTTCAGGAACTTTTACGCCTTCGCAAGCTTTAATAGATGCAGGTGGTTATATAGAAGTGTTTTTAGTAGGAGGTGGTAGCTACAGAGATGAAACTGCAGGGGGAGGAGAAGTTTTAATAAAAAAAATGTATTTAACATCTATTTCGGCTTGTTCAGTTACTTTAGGAGCTGGGGGCCAAAGCAATAATACACCAGGCGGATCTTCATCTTTTAATTCTAGTTCTGCAGGGGGACAAAATATTACAGCTATAGGCGGAACAACTAGTGGTCAAAATAACACTGTTAGTCCTTCTTGGGGGGCTAGACAATATCAAAGTGCAGGTAATGGAATATTTGGTTATGGCGCTGGGGGGTCATGGATTGGATATGGAGGAGCAAGAACGGCTAAAGCAAATACAGGGCAAGGCTCAAGTTATTCTGCCGGCGGCTCAGGTTATTGTTTAATTAAATGGTACGAATAAAAATGGAAAATATAATAGCTATAATAAAAGAAGGTAGAGTAGATAATGTAATAGTAGCCTCTAATGAGTTTGCTGCAACTTTACAAGACAAAACTGTTAATGTAACGGGGCAAGAAGTTGGTATTGGACATACATACAATAATGGTGTATTTGCTGCACCTGTAAAAACTTTAGAAGAAAAAACTGCTGAAGAAAAAGCGTGGAGAGATAATGAACTTCAAGCAAGTGATTTCATCGTACCATTAACTGACCATCCGCAGCACGCTGCTTATATGACATACAGACAAGAGCTAAGAGATTATCCGGCTCAATCAGATTTTCCTAATGGTACTAGACCAGTAAAACCTTAATAAGATATGGCACTAACAAAAATAAAATACGGTGTATTAGGCACAGAGTTTACAACAGCAGCAGCGGTAGTGGCAGCGAATATAGATTTCTCTGCAGCAGCGGTGTTTAATAAAACCCTAACAGCTGATACAACTTTTACATTTTCAAATGATGGGATTGGTATGGTTAAGGATTTAGTGCTTACTGGTTCTTTTGTGCCTACATTTCCTGTTGGATCAAAAGTAACAAATGGTGCCTATGATGGTACCGTTTCAAACTTTATACAAATAGCAGTTGTTGCTTCTGGTGATTACTGGTTATCAATATCTCAAGCACAATAATATGAAAGCAATAGAAATAAACGGTAACATTAAAACATACAGACGTCTGCCATCAACATGGGAAGATGAAAAAGGTTTACACCTAAACTTTACAAAAGTAGCAGATCCAAAAGAATTTGGTTTCTATGACGTAGTTACACCATCACACGATAGTCAAACACAACGTTTGTCAGCTATGTTTTTTGATGCTGCTAAAGAAATCTATACTCACACAGTTGAGGATATTAATTTTAACGCTGTAACAGAGATTAAAGATGAAAACGATGTTGTTATAGAAACAAAACCTGTTTATGACATCGAAGCTTTAAAGCAATCAAAAATACAGGCTATTAAAACAGAGACTGGTAAATTGCTACAACCAACAGACTGGTACGTTATTAGAAAAGCAGACACAGGTGTAGCTATTCCAGATAGCGTTATGTACGATAGAGCGGATATAAGAAATAAATCAAATGATTTTGAAGCTGAAGTAACTGCTCTAACGTCTTATGTTGAAGTTTTAAAGTATACGCATACATTTTTCCCACAAGATAATTTATTAGGTGAACCTATAACAGAGTAACATGCTTGGTAACAAATTGATTAACACTAACGCTGGAGGTGGTTGCACTAATACAGTAGATTTATACAACCCATTCCCAGATGGTGGTGGTGTAGCTTTATATCAATTAAATGGAGACGCTACTGATGTAAGTGGTAACTATGATGGTACTGCTTCAAATGTTACTTATGGTACAGGACAGTTTGGTCAAGCAGGTGTGTTTAATGGGAGTAGTAGTTATATTAAAGCCACTAATCCATTATACACTGGTTCTTCTCTTACGGATTACACGGTTTCAGCTTGGTTTAAAATAAATGCTTACGGAGATCAATATCCCACTATTTTTGTAACACAAACAGGTGGCGCTACATTACCACCATATCTTTGGATTAGTGCTTCAATTTTAAGAGCTCATGGTTACACATACAACGATTATACAAATACATTGTCCACAGGGGTTTGGTATAATGCAGTTATGGTTAATAGCGGTACAACTACAGAGTTATATTTAAATGGAGTGCTACAAACACCAACATCACGTAATATTTACACATCAACTACTGGAGACTCTTTTTCTATTGGTGGTGTAGATCAATATCCAAATACAACTTCTTTTGACGGCTCATTAGATCAAGTAAGAATATTTAGCAGAGCATTAAGACCATACGAAGTAGAAGCATTATATACAGAAGAATATTGTACACCTACTATTGTGCCAAGTGAGCATTTTAATACTGTTACTTATACGGGGACAGGAAGTACTGGAACACAAATACCAGTAGGTTTTCAACCAGATTTTGTTTGGTTTAAAAACAGAAGCGATACGGATTGGCATATTTTACAAGATAGTGTTAGAGGTGTAGATAAATCTCTTTTCCCAAATGCTGTTGATGCAGAAGAAACCTATGCTAATTTTATACAACAATTAAATGCTACAGGGTATACTATTGGTTCTGATGGTCAAATAAATCAAAGTGGTCTTCCTTACGTTTCTTGGAACTTTAAAGCAGGAGGCGATGCAGTAACAAACACAGATGGAACAATAACAAGTCAAGTGTCTGCTAATACAGAGGCAGGGTTTAGTGTTGTTAAATATACAGGGAATGGAGTTAGCGGCGCTACTGTTGGTCACGGATTGATTGATTCTCCATCAATGATTATTATAAAAAACACTGTTGAGAATTCCGCTACTGGAAGCGGAACTAATTGGAGGGTATACCACAAAGACCTAACCGCTGGTTATAACATAATGTTAAATCAAACAAATGCACAAAGTGCAACGCCTGCTGCTTTTACAACAACACCGCCAAGTTCTACTGTTTTTACATTAGGAAACTTTGTTGGAACAAATGCTACCGTTTCTGGCGGCTCAGCAGAGTACATAGCCTACTGCTTTGCAGAAGTAGAAGGTTTCTCAAACTTTGGTTCGTATGTTGGTAATTTATCAAGTCAAACAAATATTGTAACAGGATTTGAACCTGCATTTGTAATAATTAAATGTTCATCTGGGTTTAATAGCGGGAGATGGTTTATGTGGGACAATAAAAGAAGTCCTTCTAATATTAATCAAAAAGTATTTTTTGCAGATTTAGCCACAGCAGAGGAAGATAACATTGTTTTTGGACTTAACTTTTTAGAAAATGGATTTAGTATTCCTACAACAACAACGTCTAATTCAGTAAACCAAACAGGATACACGTACATCTATATGGCATTTGCTGCTGACCCTACCGCAGTAGAACCTTCTTTAGAAGATAGTTTTAATACTGTTGTTTGGGCAGGAAACGGAAATACAGATAGAAGTATTGATGTAGGTTTTGCCCCTGATTGGGTTTGGGTTAAAGAAAGAAATCCAGAGGGGTTGTCACACAATATGTATGATACACTTAGGGGTGCTGGGCAAAGACTTTT
>Ga0209137_1003078_pt1 | contig 14197 bp, 25 predicted proteins | sample SaaInl5LU_22_DNA_FD_184642 | JGI IMG/M metagenome (GOLD analysis project Ga0209137, IMG submission 184642) | Marine microbial communities from expanding oxygen minimum zones in the Saanich Inlet - ESP_105LU_22_DNA (SPAdes) (version 2) | ecosystem: Environmental > Aquatic > Marine > Intertidal... | reverse complement strand
TAAACAAACAGATTGCGGCTAATGATGAGAAGCTTAGAATTAAGCAAGAGGGAATAGAAGAGAAGAAGTTTAAGACAGATAAGGCTTTTAGAATATCTATGGCTTTGATGGACACAGCTTCAGCGGCATTAAAGGCTTATGCATCTCAGCTAATACCGGGAGACCCAACATCTATTGGTAGAGCTTTTGTTGCGGCAGGTGCTGCTACGGCTCTTGGTCTTGCACAGGTTGCCTCTATTGCTAAACAGCAATTTAAGAAATCTTCATCAGCATCTCCATTAAGGGTAAGTGTTGATTCAACTGCTGCTTCATCAAATCAGCCTGCAGAGGTTCAAGCCCCTGTGTTTAATGTTGTTGGAAGGTCTAATGTTAATCAGTTAGCGGAAACAATAGCGGGTCAATCTAAAACACCTATAAAGACTTATGTTGTAGCTAAAGATGTTAGTACAGCACAGGAACTTGACAGGAACATTATTGAGTCTGCTACTTTATAAATAAAACAAAAACAACAATATAAGTTATCATATAAAACATTTCATGAAGACTATAGAATTATACATAGATGAAGAAAATGAGTTTAGCGGAATAGAAGCTATCTCTATTGTTGAGAACCCTGCTATAGAAGAAGATTTTATAGCTTTAAACAGCCATGAAGTTAAATTGGCTGAAGTCGATAATGAGAAGAAAATCCTTATGGGAGCGGCTCTCATACCTAACAAAAAAATATACAGGACTAATGGAGAGGAAGAATATTATATTTTCTTTAGTGAAGATACAGTTAGAAAAGCTTCAGAGTTGTTTTTATCGAGAGGTAAACAAAACAATTCAACATTGGAACACGATGTCGAATTAAACGGAATGTCTGTTGTTGAATCTTGGATAGTAGAAGATTTAGAGAAAGATAAGAGCAAGAAATATAATCTTAACGTACCAATAGGTACTTGGATGGTTTCTATTAAAGTAAACAACGAACAAATTTGGGAAGAGTTTGTTAAGACAGGTAAAGTAAAGGGGTTTTCTATTGAAGGATTCTTTGCTGATAACTCTAAAAATAGACCAAACGAGTCTGTAGAAGAGGATTTTGCTGAAATGGAGGCTTTAGCTAAGGTTTATGAGCTTGAGGAGTCATTCTTAGAGGCTCAGGGAGTAGAACTTCAATCTTATAGCGATTACCCTCAAGGAGCTGTAAACAACGCTAAGAGGGCTTTAAAATGGAAAAAAGAGAATGGTTCTTCTTGCGGTACATCTGTGGGTTGGACAAGAGCTAATCAGTTAGCTAACAAAGAGCCGTTAAGTAGGTCTACTATTGCAAGAATGGCTTCATTTAAAAGACACCAACAAAATAAGGATGTTGCTTACTCAGAAGGATGCGGAGGTATTATGTGGGATGCTTGGGGTGGTTCAGCGGGAGTTAATTGGGCAATATCTAAACTTAAACAAATAGATGGCTAAGGTTCAGTCTGCGGTTAAGTATGAAAAACCATCTGTAAACAGAAAGGGTGTTCATTCAAAGAGTAAGACATCAAAACTGAAGTCCTCTAAGAATTATAAGAAATCATATAAAGGACAAGGATAATGATTACAGGTTGGCAAATAAGCTTAGGCTTTTATTCAGGAATATTATTTGGAATAAGAACGTATGATTACACAGAAACTAATACAACAGACCATGTACTATACTTTCCTTTAGTAGATATATGTTTAACAATTTACAGAGAAGAAGATGAATAAAAAAATGAGTGAAACACCAAGTAGAACAAGCCCTAAATCATCAAAAAGGGGTTGCCTTTGTAAGAATGGTACTTACTCAAGAAAGTGTTGTAATGGGAATATTATTAATCAAGGAATAGGAAGTATAACTAAGTTACCTGAGTAAATATTAATCGAAAATACAACAAAGATAACTAATGCAGTTATCATAACATATTGTAATTAATTAACAATTAAATATATGAAAACCACAGAACTTGTAGAAAAACTAAAGAATGTTTTCCTAAGTGAAGAGTCTGTTGAAGCTCAACCTGAAGTTCAGGAAGAAGTTCAATTAGAAGCTGCTCAGGAAGAAGTGGTAGAAGAAAGTCTTGCTGAGATGCCTGCAGAAGATATAGCTGAAGATGCTGTAGAAGATGTAGTTGAGGAAGCTGATAAGTACGCTACAAAAGAAGATTTAGCTAAAGCTGTTGCTGAAATGAAAGCTATGTATGATGCCATTATGGAGAATATGTCATCTGAAGCTGAAGTTGAAGTGCCTGCTGAATTAGCTGAAGAAGTAAAAGAAGAATTGTCTTCTCAAGAACCTGCATCAGAGCCTTTATCACATAATCCTGAAGCTATGGTAGAAAAGAGACAAGTAAATCTTTACGGACAGAACAGACCTAAAACAACATTTGATTCTGTATTATCTAAAATTAATAAATAAAACCAATAAAAAAAGTAAAAAATGGCTACATCAATCACTACTACTTACGCAGGAGAGTTTGCAGGTAAATATATTTCCGCTGCATTATTATCCGCCTCTACCATTGAAAATGGTGGAATTACAGTAAAACCAAACGTAAAGTACAAAGAAGTAATTAAGAAATTGTCTACAGATGCATTATTAAAAGATGCTACTTGTGATTTCGACCCAACTTCTACTATTACATTAACAGAAAGAATCCTTCAACCTGAAGAATTTCAAGTAAACTTAGAGCTTTGTAAAAAAGATTTCGTATCTGATTGGGAAGCAATTTCTATGGGTTACTCTGCATTTGACAACTTGCCTCCAAACTTTCAAGACTTCTTAGTTGCTCATGTAGCTGCTAAAGTTGCTGAAAAAACAGAAGAAACTATTTGGTCAGGAGCTAACGCTACTGCAGGAGAATTTGATGGATTAGTTACTTTAGCTACTGCTGATGCTGATGTAGTTGATGTTGTTGGAACAACTGTTGATGCTTCTAACGTAATTGCTGAATTAGGAAAAATCGTTGATGCTATTCCTTCTTCTGTTTACGGAAAAGAGGATTTATACTTATATGTATCTCAAAACATCGCAAGAGCTTATGTAAGAGCTTTAGGAGGATTTGGAGCTGCAGGATTAGGTGCAAATGGTACAAACGCACAAGGTACTCAATGGTGGAACAACGGAGCATTATCTTTTGATGGTGTAAAAATCTTTGTTGCTAACGGATTAGCTGACAATACTGCAATGGCTGCTGAAAAATCTAACTTATACTTTGGAACAGGTTTATTATCTGACCACAACTTGGTAAAAGTTATTGACATGGCTGACATTGACGGAAGTCAGAATGTTAGAATCGTAATGAGAATGACAAGTGGAGTACAATACGGAATCGGTGCTGACATCGTTCTTTACTCTTAATAATTAACAAATAAATAGAAGGGGTAGGTAAGCCGTAAAGCCTGCCTGCCCTTTTTTAATTAACCTTTAAATATATAAAAAATGGCTTGTGATTTAATATCAGGAAGGGTAGAACCTTGCAAAGATAGCGTTGGTGGATTAAAAAACTTATACTTTGTTAATTACGGAGATTTAGGAGCAATCACTTATGATGCAACTAATACAGATGTAATTGATGCGGTAGCAGGAAATCCTGATGCTTTCAAATACGAAATAAAAGGAGCTTCTTCATTTACTCAGAACATTCAGTCAAGTAGAGATACAGGTACTACAGTTTTTGAGCAAGTAATTGAAGTAACATTAAAGAAACTTAGTGTTTCTGACCACATGGAGCTTAAAATGTTAGCTTTTGGTAGACCTAATGTTATCATTGAAGATAATAACGGAAACTACTTCTTAGCAGGTTTAGAGCATGGTTGCGATGTAACAGGTGGAACTATTGTAACAGGTTCTGCTATGTCTGACTTGAGTGGTTACACACTTACTTTAACAGGAATGGAGAGAGTTCCTGCAAACTTCTTAGGAGATACTCCTGCAGCGGTTGGCTTTGATGTAATATCAGGAAGCTAAAAAACTATTAAACATAGTTGTATGATAAGGGGGCTTTTAGCCCTCTTTTCTTTTTTAGGCTGAAATGAAAACAAAAAACAACTTTTCAGTTATCATATTATGATAAAATTATTACCTAACTCTTCTAATCAGACAATAAGCATTGTGCCAAGAGAATTTCCTTCTGTTGGAAACGCTTTTGATAACATCTCTTTATTAATAAAAGAGGATGGAACAGGTGTAATTGAAGAATTAACTGACTTAGAAGCTACTGTTTCAAGTGATAATAGTAATTACGTTAATATAACAATCTCCTCAACAATATTAAGAGAGGGTTATGCATATTATTTAGAGTTTAAAACTAATTCGTTAAAATTTAAAGATAGAGTTATTGAAGATAGCGGTGTTTATGAGTCTTCAGATTGCATTAACAACTTCTTAGATAATTTTGGTCGTATTTTATGGTTTAGAGATAAAGCTTACATTACATCTCAAACAGATAAAGCAATTAAGCATACTTTAAATACAAATGAGTATGAAGAATATAGTTTAGCAACAAGCGACTATATCATATTATAAAGTTTATTATGGCAAGAAAAATAACATTAAACAACAACGTAAAACCTGCTAAGAAATTTAGTAATGGTTCTGTAAGAGTTGTAAATCTTTCGGGGTATTCTTCTCCTGAAGTAAAAGAGGTTTATGGTAAGGATTGGGTTCAATATGGAGACAATAATGATTACTTCGACCTGCTTATAGAGAGATATTTGGGGAGTCCAACAAATTCAGGTTGTGTTAATGGAATTGTTGAAATGATATATGGAAGGGGTTTAGATGCTACTGATTCTGATGTAAAGCCTGAAATGTATGCTAAGATGAAGCTTCTTCTTAAACCGAGAGAGGTTAAAAGAATTGTTAATGATTACAAGATGCTTGGTCAATCTGCCATGCAAATTATATACAACAAACAAAAGACAAGTATAGTAAAAGTACTACACTTTCCAATGGAGACTTTAAGAGCTGAGAAAGCTACTGATGGTCAGATAAAAGCTTACTACTACCATCCTAAATGGTGCGATATAAAGCCTTCAGATAAACCTAAGAGAATACCTACATTCGGCAATGGTTCTAAGTCAGACTCTATTGAAATGTTTGTTATTAAGCCTTATAAGTCAGGTTTCTATTACTATGCACCTGTAGATTATAATGGGTGTCTTCAGTATTGTTCTTTAGAGGAAGAAGTATCTAATTACCATATAAACAACATAAAGAATGGTTTACAGCCATCCTTGCTTATTAACTTTAACAACGGAGTGCCTAATGAAGAAACTCAGGAGTTATTAGAGAATAAAATATATGATAAATTTAGTGGGTCTTCTAATGCAGGTAAGTTTATTCTTACATTTAACGACTCTGCAGAAACAAAAGCTGATTTAGAGCCAATACATTTACCTGATGCTCATGCACAATATCAATTCTTAGCTGATGAAAGCAGAGAGAAGATAATGATGGGTCATAGAATTGTTTCTCCTATACTTATGGGTATTAAAGACAACACAGGGTTTGGAAATAATGCAGAAGAGCTTAGAACAGCTTCTATCATCATGGATAATGTTGTTATTAGACCATTTCAGCAATCTTTAATAGATGGATTTAATGAGATACTAAACTTCAACGGAATCTTCTTAAACCTATACTTTATTACTTTACAGCCTATAGAGTTTACAGAGTTAGACAACATATCTACTAAAGTAAGAAAAGAAGAAGAAACAGGAGAGAAAGCAAATAAACAAGCATTATCATCTCAAAATGAAGTAGACTTAGAAGACTTCTCTGATGATGAGGGAGAAGATATGTATTCTCAATTAGAAGAGTTAGGAGAGGTTGTAAGCGATGAATGGGAGTTGGTTGATACACAAACCTTAGATGGAACAGAAATGTCCTTAGAAGAGCTTAAAACTACCTTAGCAAGCGTTTCAAAGGATGATGCTAAACCTAATAAAGATTCTAAGCAAGATAATGCAGGATTTAAAGTAAGATACGCTTATTCTCCTGTAAGAAAAAGTTCAGGAAGCAGAACATTCTGCAAAAAGATGGAAACTCTTACTGATAAGAATATAGTATTTAGAAGGGAAGATATTTCAATGATGTCTTTTAGGGGTGTAAATAAAGAGCTTGGTCATAAGAAACAAAATTATAGTTTGTTTATGTACAAAGGAGGAAAAAACTGCAAGCATCTTTGGGAAAGAAGAGTTTATAAAAAGAAAGTTGGAATTGACACAGAGGTTGAGGCTTCTGATGCTATAAAGGATGGATTTGTTGAACCTACTAACCCTAAAGAGGTTTCTGTTAGACCTGCTGACATGAAAGATGGGGGAGCTTATCAAACTAAAAAATAATTAACATGGCAAACAAAGCTCTATTTATAGGATTAGATGAATTAAAGAGAAAGTCTATTATTGATGGAAATGTAGATAATGACAAAATAATTCAATGGGTTGAGGTAGCTCAAGATACCCACATTCAGAATTATCTTGGAGGCAAACTTTATAATAAATTACAAACTCTAATCTTAAACAACACTTTAGATGATGTACAAAATGCAAACTATAAAAACTTATTGGTTGATTATATCAAGCCTATGCTCATATGGTTTACTCAGAGCAACTATATTCCTTTTGCGATGTATCAAATTAGCAACGGAGGGGTTTACAAGCATCGTTCTGAAAATTCGGAAACCATTTCTCTCGAAGAAATGAACATGATGCTAAACAAGGTTACTGAGACTGCTGAGTTTTATACAAGAAGGTTTGTAGATTATATGGGATTCTATAGTCAATTATTTCCTGAGTACAATCAAAGTACGAATGGAGAGATGTACCCTGATAAAGATGTTAATTTCCATTCTTGGGTATTGTAAGATTATTTGCATGAAGAGTAGAAGCACAAAAAGAAATATGTATAAGCCTAAATATAATAACGTAAAGAAGTTAGAGGCTTTTTTAAGTAAAATAGAAAACAAAGAACATAATGGGGAGTTGCCAAAATTTACTAAGGGGTAGAGCTACAAAATGCAAAAGTGTTGTAGCGGGTATAAATAATATATATCTAATACCTTTTGGGTCTTTAGGGAACGTATCTTTAGACAGATGGAAGAGAATACAAGGATTTGATGGTGTTTCTTATGCTTTTAAATTTGAAGTTCATGGAGATTCTACATTAACTCAGAATGTATTAAATAGCTTTTCTAATGGTACTACTTTTGTACAGCAGAAATTAGATGTTACATTGAAGCAAATTGACTTTGTAACTGATGAGATGATTATGGATTTTGCTTGGAGTAAGTATCATATAATAGCAGAAGATAATAATGGTGTTTTCATGTTCTTAGGATATGAATTTGGTTACAACAATGTAACTGTAGATTCTATTACAGGAAAGAAAATGAATGAATTTATAGGTTATAATTTATCATTTAACTTTGAAGAAAAGAGACTTGCTAATCAATTAATAGGAAATCTTGTTGATTTAGGATTTACAGTTATAGATGACCCTTATGAATATACTGTTATTTTATTTGGAGAAAGAGTAGAAACTGATGGAGGTTTAGTTGAGGCAGAAGATTGCGTTGCAAATGAATTAAACAATTAATATAGATAAAACAAATGAAAAACAAATTTGCTTGGGGTCAAGGAATAAACAAAATAGATTGGGGAAGCATATACAATCAAAGTTGGGTAAGTGAATACATTTTCTTGACTGTTGTAGGAGATGGTAATGCTTTATACAAAAGAGTATCAAATGATAGTGGTCTAATGGAAGCCCACGCTTGTTTAGTAGATAATATGAATAAAACACTTAAATAGATATGAGCAAATATGATAATGCAGGGTTAGTTATGATTCCTTCAGGTTACAAAGCCTCGAAGGTTTATAGCGTTATACCAAACACAACAGATGGGGACTTTGATTTCTCAAGAGGTTCTACTGCAACAAGGGTAAACAAAGATGGTTTAATAGAAGTTGTAGCAAGTAATGTACCAAGACTTGACTATCCATTAATAGATGGAGTTGTACAAGATTGTCCTTCTCTTTTGTTAGAGCCACAGAGGACTAACTTGATTACTTATTCGGAAGATTTTAGTCAAAGTGCTTGGGTTAAAACCGGATTATCAGTTAATTCAAATCAAATAATTTCTCCTGATGGAACATTAAATGCAGATGAAGTAAATATATCAGCCGCAAATTCTCATTATTTATTTTATTCAATTTCAGTAAGTGCTTTAACAAACTATACGTTTACTTTTTATGTTAAGAAAGGTACTGCAACAGATGTTTCATATAGTATATTAAATGAAACAAATTTTACAAATATTGTTAATACTACATCGTATTTTAATGAAATATCTGATACAAATTGGACAAGAATATCTGTTGAATTCACAACCCCCTCAGGTTGTACATCTATTAGGGTATATACATTAAGAGATGGCTCGAGTATTGGAACAGTTTACATTTACGGCGCACAATTAGAACAAGGCTCATACCCAACATCTTACATACCAACAAGCGGTTCAACAGTTACTCGTGTATCAGAGACTTGTAATGGAGCAGGTAATGCAGATACGTTTAATGATTCAGAGGGTGTTTTGTTTGCAGAGATTAGTGCTTTAGCTGATGATTTAACAAATAAAGTTATTTCTATAAATGATAATAGTGGTAGTAATGTTATTAGGATGGGTTACGCTGCATCAAGTAATGAAGTAAATTTTATTGTAAGAGCAACTACTAACATATATAGTTATAGTCAAGTATTAGGCGATATAACTACATTAAATAAACTCTCAATATCTTATAGTTCAAGTGGGGCAAAGGTTTTTATTAACGGATTTTTATCCGATAGTGGTGCTTTAAGTAGCTTACCAAATGGATTAAGTCAATTAGATTTTAGATATGGTAATGGTACTCTTCCTTTCTATGGCAACACCAAACAACTAATGACCTTTAATAAGGCTTTAACAGATGCAGAGTTAGAAGATTTAACATCTTGGGATTCATTTTTAGAAATGGCAACCTCACAATTATACACAATAAATTAAGATATGGCTAATACATTAAAATTCGGAAACGGACAATGGGCATCAAAGGAAGGTTCTGTACTTGCTTATAATGATGAGAACAATAACTTTAAACCACTACCTTTTGACTTTACAAGAGCAAGTGGTGCTACAAGAGTTAATAAAGATGGCTTAATAGAGGTTGTAGGAAGCAATGAGCCAAGAATAGACTTTCAAGGAAATACTAAAGGTGCTTTGTTGTTAGAGCCGAGTAGGACAAATAAAGTTTCTACATCAAATGATTTTAATGGAAGTGGTTGGCTTGCAGCATCTTTAATTGCTTCTGCTAACCAAGTTATTTCTCCTGATGGAACTTTAAATGCATCAAAGTTAGAGATGATTGGCGATGGTAGTTTAAGAAATCAATCAGAAGCATCTTTTAACGATGGGTATGCTTATTCTATTTTTGTTAAAAAAGGTAATTCAAGTTATGTTACAATTAGGTCTGCATTTTTTACTCAATCTTTTAATTGTGGGTTTGATTTAGATACTTTAACTGCTGAAGCTAATGGTAAAATTGAGGATTATGGAAATGATTGGTATAGGTTATCAATTACAAAAAACATAAGTGGAGATGCAGACAGAAGTGGTTTCTTTTATCTTTATTTACCAAACAGTTTTGGTTCTCAGACATCTGTAAGTGGAAATTATGCTTATTTTTATGGTGGTCAAATAGAAGATGGCAGTTACGCTACATCTTATATTCCTACAAGTGCAGGTGCAGTAACGAGGGTTGGAGATGTTTGTAATAACGCAGGTAATGAGCAAGTAATAAATTCAACAGAGGGGGTTCTATATTTTGAAGGTAGTGCTTTAGTGGATGAAACAATACAAAGATGGATTTCACTTGGTAGTGGAAGTAATGCAAATAGGGTAAGTATTCTTTTTAATGCTACTTCAAGAATTAGTTGCTCTGTAAGAGCATCATCTTCGGCATTATACGATGCTAATTTTAATATAGGCAGCCAAACAAATTACACTAAAGCAGCAATAAGATATAAAAATAATGATTTTGCTTTCTTTGTAAATGGAGTAAAAGCGAATAGTCAATTAAGTGGCACATTATCTTTTAATTCTCCATTAAGTGAACTTGCTTTTGATAGTGCAGATAGTGGCTCTCCTTTCTACGGAAAGACATCACAAATACAAGTATTTACAACCGCATTAACAGACCAAGAACTAATTGCATTAACAAGTTAATTTTCTTTACATAAGAAACACAATAAGATAAGATAATTTAGAAAACTATATAAACAAAAAATAAAATGGCACACTTATTTAAGAAATACGAATTTGATTCTAAAGAGAAAGCACAAGAAAAGATTGATGCTTTACCACACTCACAAGATGAAGAAGGAAACTCATACCCTTCACACAAGCACACTATTGTAAAACTTGGATTTATAGCTATTCAAGATGCTACTTACGATGAACAAGGAGATGAACTTACTCCTGCGGTTTTATCTGACAAGTATTCAGTAGATGTATTGTGGTCTGACTTAGATGAAAGTCCTTATGGATGGAAGTCTTATGAGATTTCAATAGAAGGAAACGGAGTACACACCTTTGCAGGGTGGAGTTTTAACTAAAAAATAGGGGGGTGTAAAAGCCCCCGTTATTGCTATGGACAACAAAATATCTTTTATAAGCGGTTTTATGTTTACTGCCCTATCTTCTGTTAGTATGATGGGAGTTGCACAAGCGGCTATTGTTGGTCTTGTCGGTGGTTTCTTTGGTCTATTAGGTAAAGAGTTATACTACTATCTAAAAGGTAAGATTAATGGGAGAAAATCTACCTAAACTAAATGATGATTCAGGAATAAGTATTAATATTAAGTGGCTTGTACAGATAGTCATATTGGTAGGTAGTGCAGTTCTTTTATACACGCATTTAGAAGGTAGGATTGCAGAGACAGAAAGTGAGATACAAGGATTAAGATACAATCAAAACACTTATGTATTCCCTGATATTAGAATCTTAGAAGATGAGATATTAGACTACAAGTTAGAAAGAGAAAGAGTAAGAAAAGACTTAAAAAGAGTAAATGAAATACTTAGTGAACATAATCATTAAAAGTTATATCTATTTTCTATTTGCATTAGTAGTTTTTAGTGGGATATATTCTATACTTAAATTAACAAGCCTATTATGAAGTATTTTAAAATAAACGAGTTTGATTCTCCTGATGCTATTGGTAGCGGAGAGAATATGAATAAAGAGTTTCTTAGTAGATTAGACCAAGCAAGGTCAATAGCTGATACACCTTTTAAGATTACAAGCGGATTTAGAAGCGAGGCTTACAATAGGAGTCTATTAGACAGAGGATATAAAGCATCTAAAGACTCAAGTCATTTAAAAGGATTAGCTGCTGATATAGCTTGTACAGATAGCGTAAGTAGGTACAAAATAATTACTGCTCTTATGAAGTCTAATTTAAACAGAATAGGTATTGCTGATACTTTTATTCATGTTGATATGGATTTAGATAAGCCTGCTAATGTAATTTGGACTTACTAACTCTTAAACATAGTAGCCTCTTAAACATAGTACATGGAAAAGAAACCATTTAAAGACACCAAAGTTGGTAAAGTAATATCTAAACTTACAGGAATACTTCCAAAGGAGGGTGTTTTAGGTATTGTAAAGAACATATTAGACTCAGACAGCAGTCTTACTCCTGAAGAAAAAGAAAAGGTCTTAGAACAAGCCTTAGAAGCTTACAAGATAGAAGTAAGTGATAGAGACTCTGCAAGGAAGAGAGAAGTAGAGTTAAGAAAGTATGGTACTGATTGGATGTTTAATGCTACAGGAGTTGTAGGTTTACTTGCTTTTGCTTTTTTAGTCTATACAGTTGTAACAACTGAAGTTCCTGAAACTAATAAAGAGATATTTATACACATGATAGGTATAGTAGAAGGTGTTGCACTAAGTATATTTGGATATTATTTTGGTTCTGCTAAAAAAAGTAACAGGTAATACCTTTCTATAAACAACTCTAACGCAACAGAAGCTTTTTAAATGCATTGCCTTCTGATTTGAACATACCTATCCTATTATATTTATATGAAATAAAATTTATATTTACTGATATTTCTTTATTCGCCTTCGTTTTAGACTACGGCTCTAAAGGTTAATTAGAAGTCTTTCTTTTATTTTGTAAAGTTAGTGGTTTTTTTTGACATAATCAAGTTTATAACTAAATTAGTTATTAACAACTATATTTTAATCTTTATTATATATTTGTTATATGGATAAAGAAGAAGTAAAAAGAATAGCGGAAGACTTCAATAAAAGCATCAAACAAAGAATAGAGGAGCTTTTAGAGGCTGATACTAATATGTACACTCAGTTAGGTTTAGATTCTACTAAGTCTGAGAAGGAAGATGTAAAAAAAAAGAGTAGATTAATATACAGAGCCATAAAGGACTTAGATAGTTCTATAGGTTCGCAACTACTTTATTACCAAGACAAGTAAAATGACTAAAGAAGAACTACAAAACTGCGAAGGTTTAACTTATCTCACATGGGATATGTTTGACAGCCCTGATTCAAAGGGTAGTGGTTTTAGGTTCATGGAGAGAGAGCCTGTTCTTATATTGGATGCTATAGTTAGAAAGACTCAGGCGGTTATGAATGTAGAACTTGGGTATGTATCTAAGGTTTTAGCTGATAAAATGGGTTTAGTTTCTACAGATAGCCATAGGGTTGGTAAGGCTGTAAGATTAAGGTGTGTAGGTCATAAGAAGAGAATGACCATAATAAAATCATTAATTGAATTTGGTGTTGAAAGGATAGCTGTTAATAGAGAGACAGTTTATTTTGATACTGATGATTTAAAACATAAAGCGTTTTACATTTGGTAATGCTTTAAAGAAATACAATTTTGTCTTTGTATCTTTGCTATTAATTTGTTTTAATGTCGGAAGAGGGGTTAGTGAAAGCTAACCTCTTTTTTTGTTAATTAAATGTTAAAGTTCTTGACTTGTGTTTTTTAATTGTATATGTTTGCTTCATATTAATTATTAAAACATTTAAGTAATATGAGTAAATTAGCAGAGCCTTGGTGGGATTGGGGTTTAAATCCAATAACAGGATTGACCCCTCCTGAAAGGTCAGATAGAGGAAAACATTTATGCGAAGAAAAGAAATATGCAGAGGTATACCCAACATTAGAAATAAAAACAGAGTTATGAAAGAACTAAAAATTAATGTACCTAAATGGTACGAGATTGACAAAGACAAAACCATTAATGAGTTAAGATATGAAAACACCAATGCAAGAAATGATTGAGTTTATGAAAGAAAAACTCAAAGAAGATACTTTGCACTATAATACACACCCTTCTAACGGTGGCTTGATAGCTATTAGAATGTCTCAATTTTATTTAGAAATAGCAGAATCAATGCTTGAGAAAGAAAAAGAAGTTATGTGTGAGTTTCAATCAATAGGTCAAAACAGAGATTTTTGGGTAAACTATTACGATAACGAACAGTGTTTTGACCAAACCTTTAACACCAAAAAGAAATGAAAAAAGAACCTTACAGAATAACAATAGAACAGTATGAGTATAAGTACTCGGTAGAAGTAGACCATTCAGACATAGACTTTACAGAATATATAGACCTGTTAAGAAAAATAACCTTAGCAGCAGAATGGGGTATAGATGCAGTAAATGAATTTTTTGACGAGTAAATAATATGACAGAAGAACTACTAATAGAACTAGGATTCGTTAAGAATGACTATGATTTCTATTACAACTACACCAAAGGAGATATACTATCTTGTGATAGTGACAAGACAAGGAATGGTAAATGGTATGTGATGTTTAACTTTCCTAACTCACAAGGTGTAATATCAAACCCTGAAATACTTAAACAATTAATAAATAAAATAGATGAGTAAGATTAGACTGTTAGACGGAAAAGAATGGGACAAACAAGAACTACTGGACAATATGATGTCAGATGAGTTCTACTATGGTTATTTAAGCAAAGCTGCACTCAGTAGTTCAAGTGCTAAGATGCTAATAGGAAGTCCAAAGACATACACTTATGTAACTAAGTATGGTTCTCCTGAATCACAAGCACTAAGAGACGGATGGTTATTCCACACCGCTATCTTAGAACCT
>Ga0209137_1003077_pt1 | contig 14198 bp, 12 predicted proteins | sample SaaInl5LU_22_DNA_FD_184642 | JGI IMG/M metagenome (GOLD analysis project Ga0209137, IMG submission 184642) | Marine microbial communities from expanding oxygen minimum zones in the Saanich Inlet - ESP_105LU_22_DNA (SPAdes) (version 2) | ecosystem: Environmental > Aquatic > Marine > Intertidal... | reverse complement strand
AAGTTTGGTAGCGGCACAGGGACTTGAACCCCGGACACGCGGATTATGATTCCGCTGCTCTAACCAACTGAGCTATACCGCCTCTGGAAGCGGGAAATAGGCAATGCGGCGCCCCTCGTCAAGCACTTATCTGACTTGCTATTTCCTATTTTTTTGCCCTAGCATCACCTATGGAACTTTTAGATCAAATTCGCGCCAGTATTGGCGACAAATACGTGGTGACGGGACAGGATGCGCAGGCTTGGACCCGCGATTGGACAGATGCCTATCACTGGCAACCTTTGGCCGTGACCCGCCCAGCCAATACCCAAGAGGTGCAAGCGATTGCGCGCGCCTGTTTTGCCCAAAATATCGCGATGGTTCCGGTTGGAGGCAACACCGGCCTGACCGGAGCGACCCAGGCGCAAGATGCGATTATGATCAGCCTCGATCGGATGAATGCCATTCGGAAAATCAAACCCAATGCTCAAATTGCCATCGTGGAAAGCGGCGCTATCTTGGACAGTATCCACCAAGCCGTCGATGCCCATGATCTGGTGTTTCCGCTCATTTTTGGTGCCCGTGGCTCGGCGATGATTGGTGGCAATCTGTCGACAAATGCCGGTGGCTCTAATGTGCTGCGCTATGGCAATACGCGTGATCTCTGTCTTGGTCTGGAGGTCGTTCTGGCCGATGGGCAGGTCATGAATTTGATGTCGGAACTGCGCAAGGACAACACGGGGCTCAATCTAAAACATTTGTTCATCGGTGCTGAGGGAACTTTGGGCATTATTACGGCTGCGGTATTGCGCCTCTACCGAAAGCCTCTGGCCTATGTCACGGCCATGGTCGGTTTGCGCGAGTTGGATGATGCTCTGCCGCTGCTCAACCGGTTACAGAATGAAACCGGAGGCGGGGTCGAAGCCTTTGAATTCATGCCAAGGCGGTATATCGAGCGGCATATTCAAAGAATTTCTGGTGCGGAAGAGCCTTTTGAGGGCGCCCATGAGGTGAATATTCTTGTGGAAGTGGCCAGCACCCGCGCATCCGATTTGCAGCCCGATGAGAGTGGGACGCCTAAATTACAAGCCATTTTAGAAACAGCTCTCATGGATATGATTTCGAGCGACAAGGCACAGGACGCCGTTATCGCCCAAAATGAAGCCCAGCGACGCAGCATGTGGGCCCGCAGAGAGGCCGCCGCGGAAATCACTGTCGGCTTTCCCGGAGCGGTGGACACAGATGTCGCCGTCCCCCTCGAAGCGGTGCCGAGCTTTCTGAATCAGATCACAGCCCGTGTTCAGAAGATCGATCCAGAGGGTCACGAATTCTACCTGGCACATTTGGGCGATGGAAATTTGCATTACACATTCTACCCCTCAGATACGAGCGGCCGCTTCAAAGAACCGATCACCGAGGCGATTGAGGATGTGGTCCTCGGGCTGCAAGGCAGCTTTTCGGCTGAACATGGTATCGGCCTTTCCAAACGCAACTCAATGGCGCGGCGCAAGGATCCTGTCGCTCTGGAGATAATGCGGGCCATCAAAACTGCCCTCGATCCAAAAAATCTGATGAACCCCGGGAAAGTCTACCCAGAGTAGCAGATGCCGTGACTTGCTCGACCGCCGGCCCCTAGAAAATGGCGCAGCCCGGCGTTTCCACAGGGCGCAGATTTGTAGGTTATAAAGGCTGATATCGCTTAGAATCGTAGGCAAAGACCTCTGCATAACCCAGCCGCCAATCCAAAACACTTTGCCCGGTGGCAACACCGGGCTGCGCCTGCCTGCCCCCCGGCAGGCGCAGCCCTCCTTTCGTGTTGAAATGGCGTTATGCAGAAGCCCTAAGCGGAGGTCTTTTTGCCGCCAGCTTTACATGTCGCGCGGCATCTAGGATCGGACCGAGAATGTAATTCAAATGCTCCATCCCATAAGCACCGCGAAAGTCGAAGTGTTCGCTGTATATCCGCCCACTCATGCCCGCCATGGCCCATGCACGCACGATCATGTTCTTTAACCCCTGCGGTCCGCAAAGATAGACCTGCGTATCTTCGCTCATATCACGGATGATCTGCGCCAGTCGCGGCGGCGTCAGCCCTTCGTTGCGATCATCGGACAGAACAATCAAGTTGAGCTGTGGCAAGCGTCTTGCGTGGCGCTCTACATCGTCAAGCGCACCAGCCGCCTCTCGAGACCGAATGCCAAAAATCAAAGTCACACGGGCCGATACATCAGGCTGCATACGCTCAAGGGCGGCGAGAAAAGGCGTGATACCAACACCGCCGGCAACCCAAAACTGTTCCTTTCGGTGGCTGTCGGTCTGCGGCAAGAACCGCCCCACGCCGCGGCCGAGCCGAAAGCGATCCCCCACTTTGACCGATTTGACAAAATTATCGGTCCAATCCCCAGCTGCGCGGATGACAAAGCGCCGGGTCATCTCATCTCCGCTGGCAATGGTAAAGGGATGTGCTTCAGCACGCGCGCCCCTATGCGCAAGCATCGCGAATTGACCGGGTTGAAACTTAGGCAATGGCTTCTTTGATCGGAATGTGACGTCCACACCACCTTCGAAGGCCGTTGCACGCTCAACCTCAACCAAAGGCGCTGGAACCAATTTACGCAGCAGGGTCTGGCACCATGCGATCACTCCGACGATGGAAGCCGCCGCCATCAAGGTCCAAGGGGCCGCACCCACGGCCAAGGGGCTGGCGACAAAGAAGGTGTGAAAAGCCGCCAAGAGGAACAAGGGCCCCATCAACATATGGCTTGCTTTCCAAATGTGATAGGGGATCGCTCGCGACATGGCCGCGAATGTCAAAACAATCAGCCCAAGCATCGCAATCAACCCTGCATCACGGCCGCCGCCTGCGAGCGCCGGCAAAATGCCCGATCCAACCGGTGAAGCCAATGCCCAATGCGCCAGCCCCCCACCAATGGCAAAAAGCCCCAGCCAGCGGTGCGCCCCGTAGGATTTGTCAGGTCCACCCAATATCCGATCGACAAGACGCCAACGGGCCGCGAGGACCAGCACAAGCGCCATCGAGGTCATGGAAAGCGCCCCAAATCCAGCCGGCAAAATATTCTTTGACGGCACAAAAGGGGCCACAAATGCAATATGTGCAAAAACAAAAATCGTGGCCAATGCGAAGGTTTTATTAGTCATCGAACGATCCAATCCTAGTCCATTAAACTGTCTTAAATTTCAGTTGCGTCAGATGAAGTCGGCAAAACCTAAAGTTCTGTTAATGCGTGGAGAGACCTTCGATTGAATTTAATAGAGTTTTTAAAAAAGATGAGCGTGCTTGGGATTTTCACCTTTGCCAATTCAGATATAGATCAAAAAAAACGACTTAAAAACATAATCTTATTAGATATGAATGAGGCCATGGCCGTCAGTTCTAAATTATCTGTTACGTTAGTATTAATTAAAATACTCGTAATATCAGATTAATTTTCATGAGCACTTTGCACCTGCTTTTGCAGGTGCCGCGCGGCTTTTCTTAACAAAAACCTACCGATAACCGCCGATGTAACCTCATCAAACCAACGATCAGGCGGTCTGAGAATGCTAGGTCCATTTTGCCAAAGGAGGCAAGCTCATCAGAACAGCATCTGGATCGTGGCCAGTTTCGAGACCGAATTTCGTGCCGCGGTCATAGAGCAAATTATATTCCGCATATAACCCACGATGAATCAACTGAGCGTCGCGCTCTGCCGCGCCCCAGGGCTGATGAAGCCGCGCCTCGACCAATGGCGCATAGGCCGGTAAAAATGCCCGCCCGACATCTTGGGTGAGCGCAAAGTCTTTCTCCCAATCGCCGGTGCAATGATCATCATAGAAAATGCCGCCCACGCCGCGCGCCCTCTTGCGGTGGGGGATATAGAAATATTCATCGGCCCAAGCCTTATAGCGCGGATAAATATCTGCCCCATGCGGCGCGCAATAGGCGTTTAAAACCCCATGAAACTGCGCGGTGTCCTCGGGATATTCGATGCAGGGATTGAGATCAGACCCACCGCCAAACCACCAAGCATGCGGTGTCCAAAACATCCGGGTATTCATGTGCACTGCTGGGCAATGCGGATTTTGCATATGCGCCACAAGCGAAATGCCCGCCGCCCAAAATCTTGGATCATCGCGCATGCCGGGGATCCCCTTGCGCGCCGCCATGGCCTCCTGCGCACGCGCGCCCAAGGTGCCGAAAACTGTGGAGACATTGACCCCAACTTTCTCAAACACCCGGCCCCCGCGCATCACGCTCATCAACCCGCCACCGGCATCCGAGCCATCTTCGGCCGTGCGCTGGGTTGGGGTGACGGTAAATGTTCCGCAGGGCGCATCACTCTCATGCTGCGCCTCTATCGCTTCGAAACGGGCCACAATATCGTCCCGCAACTGGCGGAACCAGGCGCTTGCAGCGGCTTTTTCGGAATCAAATGTCTCTGTCATGGCTCTCTTCAATGCAGCGATGCGCCCACCGCGTCAACCAGGCTGCGGCCACCATCTACGGTTAATATCTCGCCCGTGACAAAAGACGAGCTGTCTGAGGCTAAAAATTGCACGGCTTCCGCAACCTCTGTCGGACCCGCAATGCGCCCTTGTGGCGTCGCCGCCAAAATCGCATCGCGGTGATCGGGATGTTCGCGCAGATGATCTTGCAGGGATGCTGACATGACAGAGCCGAAAGCCACCGCATTCACCCGCACGCGCTCTGGCGCAAGGCTCACCGCCAGGCAGCGGGTCATTTGATCGAGCGCCGCGCAGCTGACTGAAAACCCCATCAGGTCCGATTGCGTCCTTTGCGCCGCGATCGATGAGAGGTTGATGATGGTGCCGACGCAGGGACGATCGCTGTCTTTGCCCTGTTTGATCATCCGTCGAGCCACCATTTGCGAAAGTTTAAATCCCGCCATGAGATTTTGGTCCAGCATGGTCTCGATGCTGTCATCCTCTTGTTCCAGAGGAGAGGTGCGTAAAATTTGCCGCGCCCCATTGACCAAAATATCCACTTGATCAAAAGCATCCAATGTGGCCGAAAGCAAATTGGCAATGGTCAATTTTTCGCGCAAATCTCCGGAAAAATAGCGGATATTGCTGGCCTCATCCGCCATATCGCCCACTTCAGCGCGCAACCGTGCCTCGTCCTTATCGGCAAACATGACATTGGCGCCCGCATCGGCCAAGTGCCGCGCAATGGCCAGGCCCACACCATTGGCAGCGCCTGTAACAATGGCCGTTTTACCGGTGACTGAAAAAGACATAAACACTCCAGAGCTTGCGAATCTTACGCAGTCTAACGGTTATTTGCGCTTTGGGCGAGATGCCTGGAAGAGCTTAAATCGACCGTTGCCCGGAAGCTCCAATACCTTTGCAAAGCACTGTTCTAGCGTTGTTTCATATGGCAGATGACGATTGGCCACCATATAGAGTGTCCCCTTTGGCCCCAAACAGCGCCGGGCGGCGGCAATAAATGCGCGGCCCAATTCGGGATCACCCTCTCGCCCGGTGTGAAATGGCGGGTTCATCACCACCGCGTCATAAACGCCGGTCCAATCACGCGCATCCGCCCAATGAAAGGCAGCCCGTGGATCGCATATATTGCGTTTGGCACAGTTCAATGCAAAATGGTCAGCTTCCACCAAATCAAGCCGCGTGACCGCATTGCGCTTTAAAATCTGCGCCGACAAATAGCCCCAACCGGCGCCTAAATCCAGCACATCGCCTGCCACATGCTCCGGCAAAGACTCCGCCAGCAAAGCCGATGCCGGATCCACCGCCCCGGCGGAAAACACACCCGATTGCGTGACGAATCCGCCAAAGTTTTGATCAACCGCACGCAGGCTCGGCAATTGCGTGCCAGCAAACCAAAACAGGCGCCCGTGAGCCTTGGTGATCGTGCCTTGAACGGCGGTCAATTTGCGCAGCGCCTTGTAGTGGCTGTCGATCCCATCGGTCTTTTGCCCATCCACCACGACAATCTCAGCACAAGCGGCGGCCTGTGCGATGAGATCTGCGGTCTGGTGTTTGGAGCGCGTACAACAGACCACCGCAAGCGCAAAGCGCCGGTCTGGAAGCGCCGTGTCACAGGAAAAACCTTGATTGTGCCAAGCGGTATTGAGCGCAACATGCGGCTGGATGATCAAAGGGTCTGAAAGTCCCGCCACATCGAAACCAACCGGCGGGTGCAGCAGAGCTGCCGGCCCATCACGGCGCGCGAGCCCCGTGTCAAACGCAAGCGAAAGACGCGCCACGGCTTATTCTTTTTCCATGGTGCATTGTAGCGGATGTTCATGGCGCTGCGCCATATCCAAGACCTGCGCCACTTTGGTTTCTGCAATCTCACGGCTATAAACCCCGACGACTGCCAGGCCCTTTTTATGCACTGTGAGCATCAGCTCAAAACTTTCTTGATGGGTGAGACCAAAAAACCGCTCCAGAACCATGATCACAAATTCCATGGGCGTGTAGTCATCATTCAGGATGAGCACCTTGTAAAGCGGCGGTCGTTTGGTTTTTGGACGGCTGTCCAAGGCCACGCCGAAATCGCCCTCATCTTCGGGAGTATCTGCTGCCATGGTCCAATGCGCCGTCACAATAGTTACCTCTGATCGCCAGTTTGCAAAATCGCTGCTTCTCACTCTATATAAAACTATAGCCGTTAATGGAAAGGGCCAGCTTGCCAAGCAGTATCAAAATTTTGGGCCTCGATGCCGACGACACGCTTTGGCAAAATGAAGAATTCTTTCGCCTCACCCAAGATCGCTTTGCGGATATGCTCAGCGCATACATGCCGCCCGACCCTCTGCACGCGGAGCTACTGGCCGCCGAGCGTCGCAACCTGGGACGGTATGGCTATGGGATAAAAGGGTTTATGCTGTCGATGGTCGAAACGGCGATTGACGTCTCCAAGGGGCAGGTTCCTGCCCATGTGATCCATGACATACTGACGATGGGGCGCGATATGTTGAACCATCCCATTCACCTCTTGCCCGGTGTTGCCGAATACCTGCCACAACTGGCACAAGACTATGCGCTGGTGCTGGTAACCAAGGGCGATCTTTTGCATCAGGAGCAAAAATTGGCGCAATCAGGTTTGGGGGATCTATTTGACGACGTCCATATCGTCAGTGAAAAACACATCGCGACCTATCAAAGGATATTTGGCGCGCAGCTGCCCGCAACCGCAATGGTGGGCAATTCCATAAAATCTGACATTCTACCGGCGCTCGCAGCCGGAGCCGCCGCTATTCATATTCCGGGCCGCTATGAATGGGAGATAGAAAAAGCAGATGCGCCGCCCGAGGGCCCAAGGTTTTTTAAAGCTTCCTCGTTTAAAAGTGTCAGTGCGCTGTTGAAAGAAATGTGACGATTTCAAGGCAAAACCTGCGCAACATACAAGATTTAGTGGGGAAAATCTAAATTCGCGCAAATGAGCGATCTACAGTTCTAGAAAAAGCCTTATTTTAGCTATTCTTTCACTGATTCGTTTGTGCTAGACTTCTCCTGAGCAAGGCACGGGAAAAATCCCGGCAGTAATAAAGAGCGAGGCAGCAGGCGTGAAACACCGGCTCATTCCCTATTTCATCGCAGCTTTTCTTGCGGTGATGGTCACTCCGCCCGCGGCGCTGCAAGCGGCGCCCTATGCGGCGGTGGTTATGGATGCGCGCAATGGTGAAATTTATCATTCACGCAATGCAGATACCCGCCTGCACCCGGCCTCCTTGACCAAAATGATGACGCTCTACGTCGCGTTTCAGGCGATTGAGAACAACGAAATCTCATTGGACAGCTATGTGACCGTATCGCGCAATGCCGCGGCAGAACCGCCGTCAAAACTCTGGCTCAAACGCGGCCAGAAGATCAAGCTGCGCTATCTCATTCGCGCTGCGGCGATCAAATCGGCCAATGATGCCGCCACGGCCATTGGAGAGGCCATTTCGGGCTCAGAGGTTGAATTTGCCAAGCGCATGACACGCACCGCCCGCGCCATGGGCATGTCCCGTACCACGTTTAAAAATGCCCATGGTCTGACGCGCTCCGGCCATCTGTCGACCGCGCGCGACATGACCATCTTGGGCCGTCATATGATTTATGATTATCCGCAATATTATAATCTATTTTCGCGGCGCAGCGCCGATGCCAAAATTCGCAAAGTGAATAATACCAATCGTCGCTTCCTCGCCGCCTATAAGGGGGCCGATGGGATCAAAACGGGGTACACTCGAGCCGCTGGCTTCAATTTGGTTGCCTCCGCCGAGCGCGGCGGCAAGCGCATTGTCGCCACAATGTTTGGTGGATCCTCCACAGCGGCGCGCAACAAACGTGTCGCGCAGCTTTTAGATATGGGCTTTGAGCGTGCGCCCGCCACCGCCAAACTGCAACGCCCCAGCCTGCCACCCTATGATCAAAATGAAAACGAGACTGGCGGAAAAACTCTGCGTCTGGTGACAGCCGTAAAACGCTCGCTCCGGCCCAAAATGCGACCCTTTGGCAAGGCCAGCGGGCCCGAAGAGGTGCTCTTGGCCGATCTGCCCGAAGTGCTGGTGCAACCTGATGATATCCTGACAGCCGTTCAATCCGCGACATCGGGCGCCGTCGCTGTGCAGGTCTCGGCCTCAACCTTTGACCCAGAGATGCCCGTGACCGCGCCGCGCGCCCGGCCGCCACAGTTCTCATTTGTTGCCGCGCCCGTGGCAGAGCAAGAAACCGAGACCGTGGCCCGAAGCGACGCCTCCGGCAGCCGCAGCTGGGGCATCAATATCGGAAAATTCAACTCCCGCTATGAGGCGGAACGGGTTCTGCTCCGCATGGCCTTGGCAGAGATGACCACGCTGGACGGCGCCGAACGCAAGGTCAAAGCCCGCGCCAGCGGCTATGAGGCCCTATTCACCGGACTGACGCAACACAGCGCCGACCTTGCCTGCCGGCGGCTCCATGCCCAGGAAATTTCCTGCGTCTTGGTGGATCCAAGCTAAGGCACACGCCCCCTGCCCCAAAGCGCAGATCGCACAACACAGAACGTCTCGCTCTGGTTGCGCAGCCGTTAACCCAAAGCCGCCGCCAAAAGCGTTTGGGTATAGGGATGCTGCGGCTTCTCGAAGATGTCCTGCGCCAGCCCATGCTCGACAATATCGCCGTCTTTCATGACCAAGACGCGATGCGACAAAGCACGCACCACCTTCAGATCATGACTGATGAACAGATAGCCAAGCTGATATTTTTGCTGCAATTCGCGCAATAGATCGACAATTTGCACCTGGACGGTGCGATCGAGCGCCGATGTCGGCTCATCGAGGACGACAAATTTCGGCCTTAAAATCATCGCGCGGGCAATCGCGATGCGCTGGCGCTGTCCACCCGAAAATTCATGGGGATAACGGTCCATCGTGTCCGGATCCAGCCCCACCTCCCGCAGCATCGACGCCACCGCCGCGCGATGCTGACTGCGATTGGTCCGGCTATGGATCTCCAGACCCTCAGAGATAATCTCCATCACCGACATCCGCGGGCTCAAGCTGCCAAAGGGGTCTTGAAATACGATCTGCATATCACTGCGCAGCGGGCGCAGTTTCCGCCGGTTGAGGGCATCAATATCTTGACCCAAAAATGAAATTCTATTTTTTGACGCAATGAGCCGCATCACCGCCAGGGCCAGCGAGGTTTTCCCAGAGCCCGATTCTCCCACAACCCCCAAGGTCTCCCCAGCCCGCACCGAAAGGCTGGCTGCATTGACCGCCTTCACATGCCCGACCGTACGGCGCAAAACCCCGCGCTGAATAGGGAACCAAACGCGCAGCTGATCGGTGCTCAGCAGCTCGGGGGCATCCTCGGCAACCGGCGCGGGCGCCCCTATGGTCTCTGCATCGAGCAGCATTTTGGTATAGGCATGGCCCGGCGCATCGAAGATCTGCGCGCAAGGTCCACTCTCCACCACTTCCCCCTGGCGCATCACCACCACGCGATCTGCTATTCTACGCACCACGCCCAAGTCATGGGTGATGAACAAAAGGCTCAAGCCTTCACTGCGTTGCAAATCGGCCAATAGCTCTAGAATCTGTGCCTCAATCGTCACATCAAGGGCGGTGGTGGGCTCATCGGCAATCAACAATTGCGGCTCATTGGCCAAGGCCATTGCAATCATCACCCGCTGCCTCTGCCCGCCAGACAGCTGATGCGGATAGGATTTGAGCCGCATCACCGGGTCGGGGATCCCGACCTTGCCCAGCAGTTCGACAATGCGGTCCTGCAACGCCTGGCCGCGCAAACCCTGATGCAACGAAAGGCTCTCACCCAACTGTTTCTCGATGCTGTGCAGCGGGTTCAAAGATGTCATCGGCTCCTGAAAAATAAAGCTGATATCATTGCCGCGGATACGTTGCAGACGGTCCTCTGGCGCGCCAATCATCTCTTCGCCTTGAAAAAGCACAGAGCCGCGTGCCACGGCGCTTTCGGGCAAGAGATCGACAGTGGCCAGGGCGGTCACAGATTTTCCCGACCCAGATTCCCCCACAACAGCGACTGTCTCCCCCGCGCCCACGTGAAAGGACACATTGCGCACCGCGGGCATCTCGCGACCGTCTTGGCGAAAATCAACCGAGAGGCCGCGGATCTCAAGAAGGCTCATTGAAACACCTTGCGCGGATCAAAGGCATCGCGCACCCCTTCAAAAATAAAGACCAAAAGCGACAACATGATGGTAAAAACAAAAAATGCGGTGAAGCCGAGATGCGGGGATTGCAAATTGAGCTTCGCCTGCTGGGTGAGTTCCCCCAAAGAGGGCGCAGAGGACGGCAAGCCAAAGCCCAGAAAATCCAGACCTGCCAGGGTTGAAATGGCGCCGGTAACAATGAATGGCAAAAAGGTCAGCGTGGCCACCATCGCATTGGGCAAGATATGGCGCATCATGATGGTCCAATTGCTCACCCCAAGCGCTTCGGCCGCGCGCACATATTCAAAATTCCGCGCGCGAAAAAATTCCGCCCGGATCAAGCCCGTGAGCGCCGGCCAGCCGAAGAGGATGGATAGGGTCGCCAAAAGCCAAAAGCTGCGCCCCAAGATCGCAGTCATGATGATGATGACGTAAAGCGATGGCAGGGCGGAAAAAATTTCAAGAAACCTTTGGAACAATAGATCCGTCCAGCCGCCAAAATATCCCTGCACCGCCCCGGCGATGATGCCGATGATGGAGGCGAAAACGGTCACCACCAGCGCGAAAACGATGGAAAGGCGGAAGCCATAGATCACCCGCGCCAGCACATCGCGGGTGGTGTCATCGGTGCCCAGCCAATGCGACGCATCCGGCGGTGACGGGGCAGAGCGGCCCAAATCATTCGGTGTGTCATAGCTATAGGGTATCGGCGGCCAGAGCATCCAACCAGGGGAAAACTCTGCCACCTGCACCCCGAACTCTCCGGCATCAATGGCTGCCATGGTCCCTTCGGGATCGTCAAAACAGATCTCTAAACCGCCCGAACGGATCAGGCATTGCACCTCGGGATCGCGATAGGTGGCTTCCGTCTGAAAATCACCCCCAAAGGCCGTTTCGGGATAAAACTGCATCACTGGCACGAACAGCTCACCGCGATAACTGACCAATATTGGTTTGTCATTGGCGATAAATTCGGCACATAAGCTCAGACCAAAGAGCAGGGAAAAGATCCAAAGAGACCAAACTGCCCGGCGGTTTTTCTTGAAATTGTTGAGGCGGCGCCGGTTTAGAGGAGAAAGTTTGATCATCCGCGGGCCTCAAAATCAATCCGTGGATCTATGATAACATACATCAGATCCGACAAAATCCCCACGATCAACCCAAGCAGGCCAAAAGCGAACAAGGTGCCAAACATCACCGGATAATCGCGCGATATCGCCGCCTCAAACCCAAGGCGGCCCAGGCCATCCAAAGAGAAGATCGTCTCAATGAACAGCGATCCCCCGAAGAATACGCCGATAAACAAGCTGGGAAACCCAGCAATCACGATCAACATTGCATTGCGAAAGATATGGCCAAACAACACCCGGTTCTCGGTCAGCCCTTTCGCGCGGGCGGTCACGACGTATTGCTTGCGAATTTCATCGAGGAATGAATTCTTAGTCAAAAGCGTCAGCGTGGCAAAGCCAGAGATCACAGAGGCAAAAATCGGCAAGGCCATATGCCAAAAATAATCGCCAATCTTGGCCAAAAGGCTCAACTCCTCAAATCCGTTGGAGGTTAGGCCGCGCAGTGGGAAGATCTGCCAGTAGGAGCCGCCAGCGAAGAGCACCAAAAGCATGATGGCAAAGAGAAACGACGGGATGCCGTAGCCGACGATCACCAAAGCGCTGGTCACTGTGTCAAATGTGCTGCCGTCACGCATGGCCTTCCGCACCCCCAGAGGGATGCTCACCAAATAGATCAGCAGGGTGGACCATAGGCCCAAGGAGATCGACACAGGCATTTTCTCCAGCACCAAATCCACCACTTTGATGGAGCGAAAATAGCTCTCACCAAAGTCAAACTGGATATATTTCCACATCATGCGGGTGAAGCGCTCCAAGGGCGGCCGATCGAGGCCAAATTCACGCTCCAATTGTTCAATATATTCCTGAGGCAAACCGCGCGCGCCAGCATATTGATCATTGCCCGCGCTTTCGCCAATGCCCGCGTCGTCACCGCCAGTGATAGCGGCGAAGACATCGCCTTCACCCTCCAACTGCGCCAAGACCTGTTCGACCGGGCCACCTGGGACAAATTGGATCAGGGCAAAATTGACAATCATCACCCCCAGAAGTGTGGGGATGACCAGCAAAAGCCTGCGGATAATATATGCAATCATATTAGTTTAACACACCTGCAGCTTCTAACTTGGCAGCTTTCTGTGCATCAAACCACCAAAAATCCAGCTCGCCGCGTGCGAAGGGCGGCAGCGGGTCGGGGTGGCCATATTGATCGTAATAGGCAACCGTATGCACCGCTTTGAACCATTGCGGGATCCAAAAGCGTTTGGCCCGCAATACCCGATCCAGCGCGCGTATGTTGGTGTTCAGCTCCGCCTTGCTCTGCGCGCGCACGACTTTTTCAATCAAAGCATCAACGGCAGGGTCCGAAAGCCCCATCAAATTTCGGCTGCTTTGGTCCATGGCCTTGGTGCCAAAATATTGCTCCAAGCCTGAAGAAGGCTCAAAACCCATACGCATTGAATGGGTGGTGACATCGAAATCATAGGCGCGGGTGCGTTCACTTTCCTGCGCCGTATCCACACGGTTGAGGCGCGCATCAATGCCCAGCGCTTTCATATTCTCAATCATGGGATTGGTGATGCGGTCAAAGGCCGGCGAGCTGTCGAGTACCTCTAAGGTGAAGACCTGCCCATCTTTTTCGCGCATCCCATCGCTGTTGACACGCCAGCCCGCTTCATCCATCAGCCGCGACGCGCGGCGCAGGTTTTTGCGATCCAATTGCCGCGCGCCTGACACTGGCGCCATGACCGCCTCATCCGTGAGGATCTCAGCGCCCAACAGGCCCTGATCCACCAAAGGCTGCAACACCGCCCGCTCACCCTCAGTCGGCACACCCCTGGCCTCAAGCTCAGAGTTGCCCCAAAAGGACTGCACCCTCTCGTAAAGACCATAGAACAGCTGCGCGTTGGACCATTCAAAATTAAACATCATTGCTAAAGCCTCGCGCACCCGCCGATCCTGGAACTTTTCGCGCCGCAGGTTGAACACATAGGCCTGCGCCAAGGCCAGATTGCCATCGGGCAATTCGGTTTTGACCACATGCCCCTCCTCAATGGACGCAAAATCATAGGAGGTCGCCCATTGTTTTGAGCTGTTTTCAGATCTGAACGTATAAAGCCCGCCCTTGAACCCCTCAAAGGCCGCCGCCGAATCTGCAAAATATTCCACCCGAATGCGGTCAAAATTATTCCGGCCAATATTGGCAGGAAGAGCCTCGCCCCAATAATCATCGCGGCGGACATAGATCACGCGCTGGTTCACCTCATAGCTTTCGAGCACATAGGGACCGGTGCCGATGAAAGGAATAAGCGAGGAATCGTCCAAACGCGCGCCCGTGCTGTCAAACCAAGCCTTTGAGAAAACGGGAATTCCACCGGCTAAATCGATCACATCGCGGCGCGGCGCATCCTCTGTGAAGGTAAATTTGATCTGCAGAGGGGAGAGGATCTCGATCTCGGCCACCATACCCGAGACGGCCGCGCGGTAGGAGGGTAAACCCTGCTCCA
>Ga0209137_1003076_pt1 | contig 14199 bp, 12 predicted proteins | sample SaaInl5LU_22_DNA_FD_184642 | JGI IMG/M metagenome (GOLD analysis project Ga0209137, IMG submission 184642) | Marine microbial communities from expanding oxygen minimum zones in the Saanich Inlet - ESP_105LU_22_DNA (SPAdes) (version 2) | ecosystem: Environmental > Aquatic > Marine > Intertidal... | reverse complement strand
CCACTTAACATGAGCGCCGTGCGGCCATAACAGTGGCTGGCCCGCTTAAAGAAGTCGAGTTTCTGTTCCGGTGTAATCGAAGTGACCTCATCGCTTGCCAGGTGAACCAGCGATGAAATGACTTCATCCACATAATCAGAGATCAGTTGCTTGGTGCCGAACTCAGCTCGTTTATAAAGGCTGCTGCGGCCCATGCCACCCATGTTGCCGTGAATACCCTCATTTAATGCAAAGAGTAACCCCTGATCATCCCCTCGGTCGCGGAACCCACGGTAGAGCTCGATACGCTTTCGAATCGCTTTATAGTCGTAAAGCGTCGTGCGGTCCTTGAGTTTCCAGATATCCATGCCATCCAAAAGATCCTTACGAATGGCTAGGGTTTTCCAATCGTGATAATTGTCTGCGCGCGCCAACTCAGTGTTTATTTTGCGATGCAATCTTTTGGACATCAGTTGCGCTTCCAGCTGCTAGCACGTGGGCGTTTGGATGTTACAGATCTTTTGTTACTGGGTATGCCGGCCGCTTGGTCCAGCTCTGTAAACGATGCGTTTAAACAATCACGCAGAAAATCCATATCTGGAACCATCTGCAACGTGGAGGTCAAACTGAGTGACAGCTTCCCGTCGTAACCCAGGGCGACAATAAAGAGCCCCATACCATCACCCAACGGCGTCATACCGAATTGATGCAAGCAACGCGATCCTTTCAAATAAAGTGGCACCGGCGACCCCGGCACATTGGAAATAGCCACGTTGCTCAACTTCGCGGTTGCACCGGATCTCAATAGCATTTGCGTGGTCGCCGCCAGTACTGGGCTAGGCATACTCCGTGTAATCTCAGCGATTAAACGAATCGAGGTACCGGTTTTCCCAGCCTTGGCCAGTTGGGTTTGCGCGGTAATCTTTGCCAGCCGTTCAATCGGATCCTCCACTTGCGTGTATAGATCCGTTGTCATTGCAGTTACTTGATTACCCTCACCTTCAGCGGCACCTTTTCCTCGGGTATTGATAGGCACCCAGCCCACCAGTGTCTCCGGCGGCAATTCATTGTGCTTCTCAAGATACCGCCGCAACGCCCCGCCACAGAGCGCTAATACGACGTCATTAATCTTGGCCTCCTCCGCAAGGTGCTGCATAGCCTTCAAATTCGCTAAGGGAAACTCGATGGCATCAAACGTTTTATCTGGTGAGACCGGCAAACTGAATCGAGTAATTGGAATCTCGCCTTGCTCCGCGACTGCAGCCTCCCCTTTTTTACTGAACATGGATCCTACAGCGATTTTAGATGCACCGAGCAATCCACGTGAAACACGCAACGGAGACTTAATTTGATTCGCCAGAAACGACCGCCAAATCTCCCGAGGCGAAGGTGGTGGTCCCGAGGACTCGGCTTCTTCCAATTCGTCAAAGAACGGAGTGCCTTCTGCATCGCGGTCACTCAGGCAGCCAAACAGTTTCATCATTGCCGCGCCATCAACCGCCGCGTGATGCACCTTGATGATGAGAGCAAAACTCCCTTCAGGCACATCGAGAAATTGGCCGAGGTTTTCAACAACGTGCATCTCCCACAGGGGTCGCTGCGTATCGAAGGGTCGGGAATAAATTCTGCCCATCAAGTCACAAAACTGCGACCAACTATCACCATCTGCAAGGCGATGCTGGTGCACGTGACGGTGTAGGTCAAAGTACTCATCATCAGCCCAGTACGGATAATCCAGATCCATGGGCACTCTGATTAAGCGGCGTGTAAACACTGGACTCAACTTAATCCGCTGATCTAGCTGGGCGAGCAAGGCTTCGACTATCGAGGTATGGGGCGACCCTTTGGGCGGGCCATAGATGCAGGCCATTGCCACATTAGACAAGTTCCTGCCGTTCTCCATAAACAGGAACTGCGCATCCTGTGCACTAAGTTGTTTCATGCCACACCATCCAGAAACGCATCACTATCGCTTCGCTTTCGCTGACTTTCCGGCCGTTGAAGACTTGGGCTCAGGCAATGGCTCTTCATCGAAACCCAACTTGCTCAAATACATATTGCGAACTTCAGCAATGTGGATATCCAGCGCATCGACCGTCCAATCTTCAGTCGAGATCGGTTCGAGAACCTCTACTTCAACCTCTCCAGACGAATAAGCAAATTGGCCTTTAGGTTGAATTTTTGCCGTGTCATGCAGAACCACCGGCAGTATCGGAACGCCCGCCTGCATCGCTACATGAAAAGGCCCTTTTTTGAACGGCAAAGGTTTGGCGGTTGGGGAGCGCGTGCCCTCGGGAGCAATCGCCACGTTCCGCTTTTCGACTGCCAGTGCATCAACTAATGGCTTCATCGCCTCAATGGCACTTTGCGTATTCGCGCGATCAATCGGAATAATGCCGGCAAACTCGTAGGCCTTTGCTAAGGGCTTGAACTTACCGATCTCTTTTTTCCCGACTGCGGCAAAATTATCGCGAAACATTTTCATAATGATCAAGCCGTCAGCCTGACTTTGATGGTTAAAAATCACCACCGCTGGTTGGGCCTTTAGCATTTTTTCGGGGTGTTTAACGTTGATTTTTAGCCCAATCAACGCGAACGACAATTCGGAAAAAAGGTTCAGCATGAAGCGTCGACCTTCGTCGTCTGAATGATTCAACTTGGAGACGGCAAATCCAGCGACATAGGAACCTAAGAGCGAGCTATACACCGCAGCAGTCCGGATTTTAGCGCCCAACCCGGGTTTGGTGGCTGATTTAACAGCTTCCAAAGTTTTATCCGCGTGCTTTCTCATAATACCTGCCTTGAAAAATTAGACGGAGCGACTGCTCCCTTTCCAGTAGGGCTCGCGAAGCACCTTTTTTAAAACTTTCCCTGTCCCACCGAGAGGCAACTCCTGAAAGAAGTCCACTGATTTGGGACACTTATAAGCCGCCAGGCCCTGCTTGGCGTGAGCGATGAGCGCTTCGGCATCAGCTTCACAGCCCGGCTTTAACACCACGCAGGCTTTAACTTCCTCACCCCAGCGCTCGCTCGGCACTCCAATCACCGCCACGCGGGCGACACTTGGATGTAGCGACAGACAGTTTTCAACCTCAGAGCAATACACGTTCTCGCCACCCGTAACGATCATATCCTTGGTGCGATCAACGATGTAGAGAAAGCCTTCATCATCGCGATACGCCACGTCACCGGTTCGGAACCAGCCGTTTTGGAAGACGGCATTCCATGCATCGGGGGAATTGCGATAACCCCTCGCAATGCTGGGGACGCGAACCCACATCTCACCGGGCTCGCCATCCGGTAGCTCTTGCCCCTCTGGATCCATGATCTTTACATCAATCATCGGCAGGGGTTTTCCACACGAGGTGAGACGGTGCTCGTTGGCCAAATCGTGCTCTTCCGGGCGGAGCAATGTCATCGCGCCACCACTCTCTGTAGCGCCATAAAACTGCATGAATCGGCATGGCATCACTTCGAGCGCCTGTTTAATCAAGCCCAGTGATATGGGTGAACCGGCATAGACGACCTCTCGAATGGAACTGAAATCTCTATCCAAGTAGTCCGGCTCTGCCAGTAACATTTGAATCATCACAGGAGCTACGGCAAGGATCGTGGGCCGCTTAGACTCGACCTCCGCAAGCACCAGCTTGGGATCGAACGCTCGAACAATGCCGATTGCGCCGCCGTTATATAGCGCCTGTACTGCCAGGCCAATGCCCAACAAATGAAAATTCGGCGCTGCGAATAAAAGGGTGTCCTCTGACGACCACGTGTAGGCAGGTTCGTAGTGTTCACAGAGACGCATCATGATGACGCCGCTGTGCATCAACTCCACGCCTTTGGGCTGGCCAGTTGTACCCGAGGTATACAGCATCCATGCGACATCATCACCTGCGCAATTGAGCATCGGATCCGTATTATCGAACTCGGCGAGCCATTGACGGAAAGGGTTAGTCGCGGGTAGTCCGCAACGAATCTCTTTGAAGGGCAGCGCTTGCGACAACCGACTTGAAAGCCTTTGCCAAACGGGAACCAAATCGCTATCGACGAGTGTCATTGTCGGCGTTGCGTCTGCCACCACAACTGCCAACTCATCCTCTGCAAGACGCCAGTTTAACGGTACAAACGTGGCACTTGCTTTTGCGGTGCCAAGCAATGCAATCAAGAAGTCGTCCGAGTTAGCGCCGTAAAATGCGACACGATCACCCGGGATCACGCCCTCAGCTATCAGGCCATTCGCGAAGCGACTCGTTAGGTTATCGAGCTCGCGCATCGTGATGCGGTTATCCTGAAACAGCAGCGCCGTGTTGTCAGGTAGATTCCGCGCGTTGTACCGGGTGATGTCCGCAACTGTTCGGATTTCAGGATACTGCCACATAACTCAACTTCGGTTACATTATTCTAGAATATTCCCTAGGTCACTTCTTGACGAGTTTTGACATCGCCTCGATTGCTTCCTCGGAGCGCGCGCACTCGACCATATATTGGGCTTCCATCTCCAGGTGCGTTTCGATCGTTTGCCCCGAAGACGCCAAAAGCATTCTGCGCATGCGACCAAACACTTCGGTGGGGCCACCAGCCAATTTTTTGGCCACTTCCATGCTATGTGTCAGTAGGTCATCCGACTCCACAATGCCGTTGATCAAACCATTCTCCAGCGCCTGATCCGCACTCCACATCTCGTTGAACATCAGGAACTCAGCGGCCTTGCGGCTGCCTACGCGGCGGGGAAGAAAGAACGACACCCCGGTGTCACCACAAACAGAAATCGCCGCAAAAGCTGCATAGAACTTAGTCTTTGGGGTCGCGTAGACAAAATCCGCACCCGCAGCCAATGCAACTGCACCACCGACCACAAGATTGTGTGCTGCGAGAACAACTGGTTCATCATTCTTGGCAAACCGCGCTACCGCCATATGGAGATTGGCGGTCATATGCTTAAACTTAGACGGCAACAGCTCGGGCTGATCGAGGAATGTTTTCAGGTCGCCCCCGACACTGAAGTTGGGACCAGCCGCATCGATCAATACGGCGCGCACATCATCCCGCTCTGAACACTCTACTGATAGCGCATTGAACTCCTCACAAAACGCCTGATCAAAAGGGTTTCCTCGATCAGGGGCATTGAGTCGAATATGGCCGACATTATCCTGAACCGTGAATTCAAACGCCTGATAGCTCATAGCTTCACCTATCCTATACGGAACGCTGTTCTTTTTCTTTTTGTACTGACGCCTGAATTGCATCACGGGCATCTTGCCAATCTTGGTCGGTCAATTCAGACAAACCGGCGAAAGTATTATGCCCCGCAAGGTGGTGTGCACCGTCAATCGCGATAGTTTGACCAGTCAGATAGTTGCAGCCATCCGACATCAGAAAGATCACTAAATTTTGCAGCTCAGGCATCTGCCCAAAGCGACGTAGAGGCACTGACCCTGAGTCAGTGGCACCAATACCTTTGCCTGTTGGATCCAGCTTGTCCCACGCACCTTCTGTGGGGAATGGACCGGGTGCCATCGCGTTGACTCGAATACCTGCAGGGCCCCATTCAACAGCTAACGACATGGTCATTGCATGGATGGCAGTCTTCGCCATGGTTGCGGGCACTACATAAGCAGAACCAGTCCACACCCATGTCACAAGATTACTCAACACAGAACCCGTCAAACCTTCCGCCAGCCAACGCTTACCGACAGTAGTCGTTGCGTAGAAGCTACCGTCCTGAATCGTCGTGCAAATTGCGCGGTACGCACGAGGGGAGATATTTTTGGTAGGCGCAATAAAGTTTGCACCGGCGTTGTTGATCAGTCCGGTCAAAGGCCCCTCGGCCCAGATTGAATCGATCATCTGCTCGACGGCTTCCGGATCGCGAATATCATTGATACGCGAGTGAATTCGCCCGGGTGCGATCGCGTCCAATTCCTTGACTGCAGCCTGTAGAACTTCATCGCGACGACCTGAGATGTAAACTGTCGCACCGTGGCGCAACAAACCCTCACTCATGGCTTTGCCTAGGCCCGTGCCGCCACCTGTGACGAGAATTCGCTTTCCCGCCAACGCATTTGAATCGAATAACATAAGTTTTTCCTTAGCTTGGTTCGCCCAGTCGCTCGGCTTATTTGTAGTTTTTGAGCATGTCGCGAGCGATGATGGTTTTCATCACTTCAATAGAGCCACCCGCGATTTTGACGATGCGCGCATCGGCATAAGCCCGCGCGATTGGGTATTCCCACATATAGCCCCAGCCGCCGAACAGCTGCAGACACTCGTCGACTGCTTTACAATGCAAGTTACTCAGCTGCATTTTGGCAATCGCAGCATCCACCGCATCCAACTTACCCTGCATAAACAGCTCGATACATTTATCGGTATAGACGCGGCCGACAACCGCTTCGGCCTTAAGCTCAGCTAATTTGAACTGAGTGTTTTGGAAATCGGCAATGGTCTTGCCAAACGCCTCTCGCTGCGAGGTGTACTCCAGCGTCCACTCAATCACTGTTTCAGTTACCGTTGCGCTGCGAATGGCTTGTGCAAGACGCTCTTGGGAGAGCTTCTGCATCATCATCTTGAAACCCTCGCCCTCGTTTCCGAGCATATTGGCTGCAGGTACGCGCATATCTTCAAAAAATAGCTCTGAAGTATCCTGTGCCTTCATGCCCAACTTGTCGAGGTTGGTGCCGCGCTTGAACCCTTCCATACCGCCTTCAACGAGGAACAGCGTGACGCCTTTTGCTCCTGCGTCGCTGTCAGTCTTGGTTGCTAATACCAACACATCGCACAACTGACCGTTGGAAATGAAAACCTTTTGGCCGTTGATAATGTAATCGTCGCCATCGCGAACCGCGCGTGTGCGGATCGCTTTCAGGTCACTACCCGCATGTGGCTCGGTCATACCGAGAGAACCAATCCACTCGCCGCTCACCATTTTGGGTAGGAACTTACGCTTCTGCTCTTCGGTGCCAAACGTATTGATATAGGTCGCCACCAGATCGGTATGAATCAGGAAGCCAGGGCCAGAAAAGCCAGACCGGAATAACTCCTCGAAGACGATCACATCGTACAGGTAGTCAGCACCAAAGCCGCCATACTCTTCGGAGATCGTACAGCACAGCAGACCAGCTTCACCCGCCTTTAACCACAGCTCTTTCGGGACAATGCCGTCTTTTTCCCACTGCGCGTGGTAGGGAGCGATCTCTTTCTCAATAAATCGCCTAACCGTTTCACGGAACATTTCGTGTTCCGAAGAGAACAAACTACGTTCGATCATAAATCCAATGCCTCTATCAAGTACGCATTACTTTACGTTAGTGTACTTTTATATTCAATACCAACTGACAAGCAACTTTTGCTTAACCACACCTGAACTAATTAAGGACAGCGCCAGCTTCCTGACGCAGCAAATCCCGATGACGGGGATCCGCGATCGAAATCATTGCCTCTACACGCTGAGAAAGGCTTTTACCCCTGAGTTCGGCGACGCCAAACTCTGTAACCACTACGTCGGCATCCGACGCTGGAATCGATGGAATCCCTCCGCTTAGGCGACTAACAATCTTTGACTGTTTGCCCTTGGCAGCGGTTGCATTAAGCGCAATGATCGACCGACCGCCCGGCGATGCGAGCGCGCCGGTGACAAACTCCGGCAGCCCACCCTGTCCGGACATGAACCCGCTCGGCAGCACGAACGAATTCGTTTGTCCCAGCAGATCTACTTCCAGCGCCCCATTGATAGCGATGAATGACGGTGTATTAGCAATGGCGGTGATATCGTGGGTTTTGTCGATGGATTGCAAAGTCAAGCGGGGATTCTCGTGCAGGGACTGTAGAAATTCTGCAGACCCCAAGGCGACACCACCGAAAATGGGATGATTGGTATCGAGTGCGCCGGCCTCCTCCAACAAAAAAATCGAACTGTCGATGAGGCCGGAGTGAACTCGAAGATTGCGCCTATTCATTAACGTACCGGCAACTGCACCGGGGATACTACCGAGACCAAGCTGTAACGTCGCTCCGTCAATTACAAATGGCGCAATGTACTGGGCGATCGCTCGGCTGGTATCGTCGATTTTCGCGTCGCGGCTCACCAGCAGTGGTTCATCGATATGAACGCAATGATCCAGCGCTGATAGCGGAATACTGGCACCGGCAACTCTAGGCATGTGCGCATTGATCACGCCAATCTTCACGGTCGCATTGGGCAGAATAAGCGGTGCAAAGTCACTGGTTACACCATAACTACACACACCGCGCTCATCAGGTGGCGACAACATGACGATCGCCACATCTGTCGGCTTACTCAGATAATCACGCACGATTTCTCGGTAACGCCACGGGCAATACTCAACACGCCCAGATGCAGATGAAGCCAACTGCGGTGTCATGAAAAATGTACGACAGTACATGTTCTCAGAGACCACGGTGTAATCGCCGCGGTTTAACCCCGGCAAAAATATACCGCTGACAGTTATCTTTCCTTTGCCGCGAAGCGACTCGAGCGCAGGTGATAAATCGGGAATCTCTGCCGCACAGCCCGACACAAAAACGCTGGCATCCTCGGGTAATTCACCTACGTCAGACAGGATTTGTGACAGCGTAGACAATCTAGAATCCTCAGCTTGCCCGCGAGCTGTAACTCGCTTTTATTTTTAGGTCGTGATCAATTGACGAGAGTGCTCCAGACAATTTAGCAGAGGGCTCCCAACCGCCAAGCTCATCACGCTGAATCATAGCGAGGAAGGCCGCCGGACCACCTGTCCACGCAGGCCAGCGAAGCTTGAGTACGGAGAGCGCATCAATAACCTCATAAGGCGAATCACACTTCTGAAGCACTGCGCAGGCAATCCGGCCAAGCAGTTCAAAACCTACGACTCTATCTTCTGACGTGCAGTCCTCATCGGACAGATGAAGGTCGACACCCACTTTTTTAGCAAGCCCGAGCGCGTCAACCGCCCTGAGCGCTGCGCCGAGCAAAGCCGGGGCCACATCAGAGCTTTTTAGCTCAGTTGCAATAATTGTAGCGAGCTCATCCCGAAGGGTATCGCTGCCTTCTGCATCCGCTGAGCCCTTATTCAGGAACGAGGTAACCACCATATTTGCAGCAACCGGATCACTCATGAGATCGACAAAAATATCCCACTCGACCTCTGAGCCATCGTCAATCGAGAGAGCAAAACCCTCGGAAACACAGCGAACAATGCTGTCTACCGCCGGATAAAGATCATGTTGCTTAGTCGCCCAACCACCCCATTGCACACAGAGCTGAGCCAATTCGTCACTTCTCGCCAATGCCAAATCTGATTCGGCTGGACTCCAGCCGGGCTCGTCCCAGCGGGCACGAGGCGCGATGGTCCCCGCAAGCTTTACCGCTTCGCCAACCAGCTCAGACGCAGCAACCACGCGATCCACCAAACCGATATTCAGCGCATCTGCGGGAGTCACGGGGTCGCCGGCCAGCAGCATTTGTAAACCGCGTTCAACGCCGACGATTCGAGGAAGCCGCTGCGTACCACCGGCGCCGGGCAACAACCCCAACTTAATCTCTGGCAGACCCAAAATCGGTGCATCAACATCGATACAAACCCGAGCATGGCAAGCCATAGCTACCTCAAGGCCACCACCCAAGGCCAGTCCGTTAACAGCGGCCACAATCGGAATCGGCGACTGTTCAATACTGCGGAACAAGCGCCCCAACCGACTGAACCGCCGCTTCATTTCCGCGCGATCGGCATCAAACCGCATTCGCGCGAAATCTTTGATCATGACTAAATCGGCACCTGCGAGAAAGCTGCGCTTTCCCGAGCTGATAACCAAGCCCTGTAGCTCGGCGCAAGCCTGCATGACCACCGACTCCAAATCCGACATCATCTCCTCAGAGAAGACATTGAATGGCCGATTAGGCATATCAATGGTCGCGACACCAATACGGTTATCGAAAACCTCAAGGGTAATGTTGGACATACTCGATACAGCCCTTATTTAACGAATTTGGAAAACTCTGGTTTGCGCTTCTCGTTGAACGCAGCGACGCCTTCTTTCGATTCTAGCGTGTCGTAATAGAGCTTGACCGCATGTAATGCGAATCCGCTGATACCTCGAATTGACTCGGAGTCGGCATTGAACGAGCGTTTAGCCAGCGCCAAAGCCGTTGGGCTGTGACTGCAAATGGTCTCACACCACTCAGTGACTTCTTTTTCCAGATCAGCGGCCGGTACCACTTTGTTCGCCAAACCCATTTCGACCGCTTCGGCTGCGGTGTAGCGGCGACACATGTACCAGATCTCACGCGCCTTCTTCTCGCCTACGATCCGCGACAGGTAAGCCGTACCCCAACCAGCATCCACAGAACCCACTTTGGGACCAACCTGTCCAAACTGTGCGTTATCAGAGGCAATCGTCATATCACAAAGCGTTGCCAACACATTACCGCCGCCAATCGCAAACCCGTTGACCGCAGCGATCACAGGTTTGGGAATATCGCGAATCGCCGACTGCAGCTCATCGATGGGCAAACCCACTACGCCGCGACCATCGTAGTCACCGTCGTGCGCAGACTGGTCACCGCCAGTACAAAACGCCTTGTCGCCGGCGCCGGTCAAAACCGCACAACCCACTTCGTTATCGCTCGCAGCGGTCAAAAACGCGTGGATTAACTCCTCGAGTGTTTTGCCGCGAAAGGCGTTGTATACCTTCGGGCGGTTGATCGTGATCCAGGCTGCGCCATTGCGGTTTTCGTACAGGATGTCTTCGTAAGGTAAGGTAACGTTCATAAAAATCTCCTATAAAGTGGATTGGATGAGCCTCAGCTCATCGTCAGACCGCCGGAAACCGAGAATGCCTGACCGGTGATGTAGCCCGCGTCTTCGGTGCCCAAGAATGCCACGATGCCAGCATAGTCATCTGGCTGGCCCATGCGGCGAAGCGGAATACCGCGCGCCATTGAATCTTTCCATTTCTCTGCCTGCTCACCCGTGCCCACGACTGCAGCCATTGCTGGGGTATCTGTTGGTCCGGGGCATACGGCGTTAACCAGAATGTTATTGCGGGCCAATTCTCGGGCCATAGACTTAGTGAAAGCAATCGTGCCGCCTTTACAGGCAGAGTAAACTGCTTCATTGCTGGTACCCACGCGTCCCGCATCGGAAGCGATGTTGACCACCCGCCCCTCATTACGCGCAGCCATTCGCTTGCAAACCGCGTAATGCATGTGAATAGGACCGTAGAGGTTGAGTGAAATGATTTTCTGCCACAGCTCTGGACCGGTCGACAAAAATGGCGCTGGTTGATCCCAGCCCGCACAGTTAACCATCATCCAGATCGGTCCCAACTGAGTCTCCACACCGGCTACTGCAGCCTCAACTGCTTCCAAACTAGTGATGTCTGCGTGGAAAAAGGTCACATCCCCCTGACAATCTCCCGCCACTGCTTGCGCTGCCGTTTCATTGACATCGAACAGCGCCACGTTTGCCCCGTCTGCGCTCAAGCGGCGCACAATCGCCTCACCAATCCCGCTCGCACCACCAGTAACAATGACTACTTTGCCTTCCAAGCCTTTCATTGGGCACCTCACATCAGAAAAAAGAATTGAGCGCGATGATAAAAACTTAGTTCGCTAATGTAAAGTTTATATGCATATATGAAGCCTAGATGCGCCAGTTGGGCTCAATATCAAGGCATTCAAAGCGGCCATGGCTACCCCCCTATGATGGAAACCAATATCCATAGGTTGGCCTCTGTTATGCTTAACATTTGAAATTTGCATGTGTATAGTACGGTATCGTACATTATTGATAATTTAGCCTTGCACACCCGGTGCACGGCACAACGATCGCAGGTTAAACCACCATGGATTATTCTATTTCTGAAGATCATCAGGCGTTGCGCGAGGGCGTAGCCGCAATTATGAAGCGTTTCGACGCGGAATATTGGTTAGAGCGCGACGAAGACGGTGTATTTCCCGTCGAATACCACCGCGCTATGGCGGAAGCCGGTTGGCTAGGCATCACTATGCCCGAGGAATATGGCGGCGCCGGCCTCGGGGTTACCGAAGCGGCCATCATGATGCACGAAATTTCCAAGCATGGCGGCGGCATGGCGGCGACTTCAGCCGTACACATCAATCTATTTGGCCCGCACCCCATCGTGGTTAAAGCCTCGGAGGCGCAGAAAGAGCGATGGATCCCCCGGCTGATTTCCGGTGAGGACCAATGCTGTTTTGGTTTCACCGAGCCTAACGCGGGGCTCAACACCACGCAAATTACAACCTTCGCCGAGAAAGTTGACGGCGGGTACATCGTCAACGGGCAAAAAGTTTGGACATCGACTGGGCAAGTCGCCAATAAAATTATGCTGTTGGCGAGAACTAAGAAACTCGAAGACTGCGCCAAACCTACCGACGGCATCTCCATCTTCTACACCGACATGGATCGCAGCAAAGTCGAAGTGACACGTATTCCCAAGATGGGACGCAAATGCGTGGACTCCAACTCTACATTTATCGACGGATTGTTTGTTCCCGATGAAGATCTGATTGGCGAAGAAGGCAAAGGCTTTTCGTACATCCTCCACAGCCTCAATCCCGAGCGTGTCTTGATCGCCGTGGAGGCGATCGGTATTGGTCAGTACGCACTCGGACGCGCGACCCAATACGCGCGTGAACGCGAGGTTTTCGGTAGGCCAATTGGGAAAAACCAAAGCATCCAGCATCCACTCGCTGAGAACTGGATGTACTTAGAGGCCGCGTACAACATGGCGATGAAAGCCGCCTGGTTGTATGACAACAATCAGCAGTGTGGCGCGGAAGCCAATACTGCAAAATTCCTAGGTGCCCGCGCGGGTTACGACGCCTGCTTCCAGGCAGTCATGACGCATGGCGGCATGGGTTACGCCAAGGAATATCATGTTGAACGGATGTTGCGCGAAGTGACAGTTACACGTCTCGCGCCAATTACCGAGCAGCTTATCAGCTGCTTTATCGCCGAAAAGGTCCTCGACCTGCCACGGAGCTACTAATAATGAAAATGATGGAAAACAAGACCGTGATCGTCACCGGCGCGGGTCGTGGTGTCGGCAAAGCAATCGCGCTCGCATTTGCGGAGGCCGGCGCGAACGTTGGTGTTAACGATATCGGCGTTACCCTGCAAGGTGATGCAACAGGAGAATCCCCCGCCGATGAAGTCGTCGCAGAAATCAAAGCTGCCGGTGGCAACGCGATTGCGTTAAAACACTCCGTGGGCGACTGGAATGCAGCGCATAGCATGGTGGAAGAAACCGTAAAGACCTTCGGCAGCATCGATGCCGTAGTCAATAATGCGGGCAACCTGCGCGACGTCATTTTCCATAAAATGACTGAAAAAGATTTTGATTCGGTTATCAACGTCCACCTCAAAGGGTGCTTCAACATGAGCCGGGCGGCAGCACCCTTCTTTAAAGAGCAGGGCGGCGGCGCGTTTCTGCACATGACATCAACCTCTGGCTTGGTCGGCAACTTCGGACAGGCAAACTACTGCGCGGCAAAGCTGGGTATCGTCGGCCTGTCTAAAGCTATCGCTCTCGATATGCAACGCTTTGGCGTTCGCTCAAACGCGGTCGCCCCTTTTGCGTGGACCAGAATGGTCAGCTCTATTCCCAACGAAACACCCGAGCAACAAAAGCGCGTTGAAGGCCTGAAGAAACTAATTCCTGAGCGCTTGGCGCCGTTTGCCGTTGCGATCTGTTCCGATCAGGCGAATCATGTTTCCGGGCAAGTGTTTGGTGTGCGCAACAACGAGATCTATCTGTTCTCACAGAGCCGACCAATCAGAACCGCACACACTGGCGACGGGTGGACGCCTGAAACCGTCGTGGAGCGCGTGTTCCCCATGTTCGAGAACGACTTCTACCCTCTTCATCGCTCGGGTGATGTCTTTACTTGGGATCCCGTCTAATGCCGATCAATCCGATCAAGCTAACGAACTGGCAATTCGAGCCCGTCGAGCAAAGCTACACGCATAAAGAGGCGATTCTCTATGCGCTGGGTCTGGGGCTTGGCCGCGATCCGTTGGACGAATCCGAGCTGCCATACGTCTATGAAAAGGATCTGCGTACACTGCCAACTTTTGGGGTTACGCTTTCGACCCTTGGCTTGTGGGTCAAAAATCCAGATACAGGCATCACTTGGACTAGGCTGGTTCACAGCGGACAAAAGTCCACATTCCATCGCCCTCTTCCCGCGAATGCCAATGT
>Ga0209137_1003073_pt1 | contig 14204 bp, 21 predicted proteins | sample SaaInl5LU_22_DNA_FD_184642 | JGI IMG/M metagenome (GOLD analysis project Ga0209137, IMG submission 184642) | Marine microbial communities from expanding oxygen minimum zones in the Saanich Inlet - ESP_105LU_22_DNA (SPAdes) (version 2) | ecosystem: Environmental > Aquatic > Marine > Intertidal... | reverse complement strand
ATTCAGCAAGACCCTAACGAGGCTTTAATGAGAGCCGCAGAGAAGTATAAAGAGCAATGAAAGTAAAATTCACAAAACAAACCCAAGTTGGATTTCTTGTCTATTGGGGTTCTGGATGGATGAGAGAGCAATACTTTGGAATAGACCTTCCATTTTTAAGTATTCAATTTATCAATAGAAAGTAGGTTACATAGTTCAACACACCAATGCATTGGTATAAGTAAGAGGTTGTTAATGGGTTCGTAACCCAACGCCTACCCTAAACGAAATAAACGAAATGACACGAAAGAGAAAACACATAAGAGAGGTTCAGAAGTATCTTGATATGCTTATGATAGACAACGTGAATCTTTCTATTCAAGCAAGTAGATTTGGATGGACAGATGATATACAAAAGCAAATGACTAACTCAGCTTTGTTGATTCGCAAGTATCAACGAAGGCTACGACTAATAAAAATGTAATGGAAAAAGGCCCACTTGATGAACACTTCGATATCAATCCTAACAGTGCAAAGCTAAAGGATCAGGAAGAAGGACAAATGATTTACCTTGTAGAAGTCAAGGTAGCATACAAAGTTAAAAGAGGAAATGGTTATATAAATAACTACCGCACTATGAACTTCCCAACGAGGATGAAGAGTATAGATGATATGAATAGAAACCCAGAGATGATTATGAAAATTATGGGTTCTCTAAATCTAACAGGTAAAAAGATTCAAGATTTCCATGTATATGAGGAGTTGTATAGAAAGGAAATAAGCAAATCATTTGCACATAAAGAGAGTGATTACGAAAAACAAATTAAATAAAAGCAAGAGCAATGAGAAACATTATTTACAAAGCGGAGGACTTGAGAGATTCTCTAACAACACTAAGAAAAGAAGGAGTTAAGAAAGGTGCTTGGGTAGGATTCAATTCCTTGTTTGACAAGTACTCGGTAAAGAAAGGTAGCACTACTTACATCTATGCAGGAGCGCATCAAGGCAAGTCTCAGTTTGGATTTGAATTGATGATGAACCTCGCAGAGTACAGTGATTGGAAGTGGGCAGTATATACTCCGGAGACCGGCTCACCTACCGAGGTGTTTGCCGAGTTGATGTGGGTGTACCTACGCAAACCTTTTCTGATCAATGACCACCTAATGGCTACGGATGAGGAAACCGAAAAGGCGATATCATTTATTAACGACCACTTCTATATTATAGATAGTGGACTTCAAGACCTTAGTATCGAGGGATTCTACACGGCTGTAGAGACTATTGAAGAAGACAACTTCATAACCATTGATGGGTGTATGGTTGACCCATTCACCGAGATTAGAACCGATGTATCTTCAGGTGTTCGTGATGACATTGCTATTGGCCAGGTGTTAACTAAGGTGCGTAAGCATAGTGCAGAGAAAAACTACCACACCATTGTGACAGTACACACTAAACACCAACAGGCTAAGTACAAGAACGGAGTGCCTTACGTTGATAAGCCAACGATGAATGACATTGCCGGAGGTATGCAGTGGAGTCGTAAGGGTATGATGGTTGTTAATGTATGGCGTTGCCCATATGGATTAGAGGATGGTAACGGAGTTCCTTACGAACCCAACCAAGTAGAAATTACAATAGTAAAAGCTAAACCAAAGATTGTCGGTAAGCTTGGAAGCGTAACTTTGTACTATGATAAAATGAAAAACAGATACTATGAACTCGACACTCAAGGCAAAAAACAATATGCATATCCACAGTCTAATTAGGGATAGGAAGTTAGCATTCGCTAACTTAGTAAGAGCATTCTTAAAGTTTAATGTAGCATCTGCCACAAAGATAGATGTAGTTGAGTCGGAGAACCTTGATGTGTTTATATTCATCAACGACAATCAATACAAGTTTGACGTTAGTGATTACACAGGTTGTGCTGATCAATACATATTTTTGAATCCTTCAAGCGGCAGATTAGTTATCGAAGGCAAGGGTGTGCAAAAAGTTTACAAGCTTGAGGTTGACTTATTAGATGAAGTAGTATATTAATACATATGGATACAAAAGAATTAATAATAGAAGCCTCGGCAGAGGTTACAAACCTACTGCTTGAAAAGAACGAAGCGTATGGTGACTCTGCGCTTAAGCCTGCAGGTATATTTGCCGGTGGAGATTCCGTTCACAACCTATGTTGTCGCATTGACGATAAGCTTATGCGTATCAAGATGCGTGGAATCACTGATCAGACAGAGGATACTGTGCAAGATTTAATCGGCTACCTTATATTATTGAAGGTAGCACTAAAACAAAAGCATGGGTAAAAGAAAGTATGGCGCAGGTGAGTTCTCTCCAGAACAGTACAAGAACAATAACGAGTGGGGAATCGCTCGTATAACACAACACCTTAGAGACAATGGCTTTGAGGTAGTCGACAAGGAAGTTGAGGACTACGATGTAGACATACTTGCTTACAAGAATGGGAAAGAGTATAGGTATGAAGCGGAGGTTAAGACTGGTTATCCGTTTAACGGAGTTGATGACTACAAGTTTGATACAGTTTCTTTCTTGGGTAGAAAAAAGAAGTACCATACTCGGAGCGAGAATGGGTTTTATTACGCTATTGTATGTAGAGAAACGGAAGCAATACTCTACTGCCACTCAGAAGAAATATATAAAGAAGAGTACCGACAATTAAAAACCATAAACACCTCACATAGAAAAGGACTCGATGAGTTCTACCTTGTGCCTAAAGGAAATTGTCAATGGACTACGTTGAAGTAGAATTAAACCTTCCAAAGCCACCAAGCCTAAACATGATTTATGCAGGTAAGCATTGGACTTATAGAAAAAAGAAGAAAGATGAGTATAAAGAAATATGTATTGGAGAACTATCTAAGATTGATGCGTTTACTTGCGAAGCCTTTCGCATGGTTATTAGCTATAACAGTAGGCTTGATATCGACAATGGTATTCTTGTTTCAAAATTTCTCGCAGATACTCTCGTTAGTCAGGGTATCGTTCCGGACGATAGTCCGAAATACTATGACCAAGTTACAATCAAGTACGACAAGTCTCTTGAAAAGAACTCGTACCTGGTTAAACTCAAATGCACCGGATTTAAAATTGTAGAAGATGAATAACAACCCACTTAAAAATTATAGAACTTGTAAATTAATAAAGAATCGTATTGATTTATACCTCTATGAAATGGCTATTCTGTTTGCTAACTTAGGAACAGATTCAACACAAGAAGAAGTTGATCAGGCTTATAGAAGGGAAAATGAATACATAGACCTTATTAGTGAACTCGACCCAGCAAAGGGTAAATCTATAAGACCTTATGGGAATTGAAAACTACTATGAAGAAATTACGGAGTCAGAAGCAAACTTCCTTATTGATATGTACGAAGCAATATCAAACATTGTCCGTGATGGTAGATCAGTTACATTGGTGGGTCTTGCCTATGAACTTGACATCAAGCCAACAGAGTTATCGGATTATTTACCACAAATAATTCTTATATTGGACCGAGTTGAAGAAGAATATCAAGTACAATAAATTAGAAATAGAACAAGAAGCATTGCGTTCTGTTAGTCAAGGAGCAATTACCAACGAACTTGGTAGATTCATACTTGATAGAGCAAACGAAATATCTAACTATGCTTTTGTTACAGGAGGAAACAACGAGTTTAGACAAGCACTTGTTGATGAATCCGTTATGCGTGTATGCGATAAGTTCTTGGATTATTACCAAGAGAATAAGTGTGCAGCAAGTTTCATCATCGGTATGATTTACTCAACGATGTTGAACAAGGTGAAGTCCTTGAATTGGAAAGACATATATGGTTCTAAAATCAAAGGCCATATCATAATAGTGAAGGATGGAGTAAGGGTGAGTAAGCTTGTTAAGTATGTTAAGGATGATTATCTAAGTGAAAGATTATGATTATGGAAGTTTACAATGATTGGATTTTAGTTAGTTCGGTAGGACTAATGTTCTCGTTTCTATTTATCTTCGAACCTTATGGTTGGGTGATGGAAAGACTATTGCCGTTTAAGCCATTTAACTGTGTCCTGTGCCTCTCGTTTTGGTGTAGCCTACTCTTGTATGCTTACTTGGAAGTTAATCCCTTATATGCTATCTATACAGCTTTCATTGCAGAACTATCTTATCGCAAGTTAATCAATGAGTAATGTACATTATAAAAGCGACCAAATCTTTTTGTATTGGGATGAACCAATAGATGAAGATGAAAATGAATCTAATAACAAATAACTATGGAATTAAATTACTTCAGTATTGAAGAGTTTGACTCTCCGGACTTGCCAGGATCAGGTGAGTTGATGAACGAGGAGACTCTTATGATGCTCGACAAGGCAAGGGAGATTGCCGGTGTCCCATTCAAAATCAACAGTGGTGTGAGAACCGAAGAACACAATGAGAAGGTAGGTGGGAAACCTAACTCTGCTCATACTCGTGGCTACGCATTTGATGTTCACGTTCAAAGTTCAAGACATAGAATGATTATTCTTTCTGCTTTGATTGAGGTTGGGTTTAACCGAATTGGAATTGCTAAAACATTTATTCACGCAGACAACGACCCTGATTTACCTCAAGACGTTGCTTGGTTATACTAAAAAAATAATATGAACGACACAGACTTTGGATACGAGAATGACTTCGCAGACTTTATTAACGAACTTGAAAGTTCAGAGAAGAATCAGAACGCTCAATGCTCAATTGATAATCCAGAATGTGAAAGCTGTAGTGGATAATGGGAAATGTTATAAAGAAAATTCTATCAGGAGGTGCAATGGAAACTGTGGATGCGGTGGCCAATGTGGTAGATAAATTTGTGCAGAACCCTGAAGAAAAAGAAGCTGCTCGTCAAGCTATTGAAGAAGAGATATCTAAACGCTGGGACAGTGATATGAGTTCCGACTCATGGCTATCTAAGAACGTAAGGCCATTAACCCTTGCAACCATTGTTTCATTTTTAATATCAATGACTTTCTTTGAGGGATTTGGTGTTAGTAATGTAAGCGAAAGATGGATTGGACTATGGGAAATGGTGAGCGTAACAGTGATAGGAGGTTACTTCGCAGTAAGAAGCGTAGACAAGAGGGGCCGACTAAGAAAATAGAGTGGTGCGAATATGCACCAATAGAATGTACCTGTAAAGGGAAGTGTAATAAGGGGGGCTAAAGTTAGTCCTCCTTATTTTTTTTGTAAAGGTTAGTCATGCGTTGTGCGGTGTATGCAATAGACAATACTAAAAGCACAAATTTAAGTAGATTCTCTACAGCAGAAAATGATATAGCAAGTGTACCAGCGTTTAAAAAAAATAGTTTAATATCGTTATTATCCATTAGTCCTCACAAGTATCGTCTATCAACCCTGTGTTTGGATAGTAGATAGAACTGTTATAAATTTCTTTTTCATTCCATAGGTCACCTGTACAAGACTCTGCGCTTACTATGCTATATATAGATGTAGTAGCCTTGACGTATTCGGCAATACGTTTTGCAATGTAACCTGATTTACTATCAATGTTAGTAAGAAGTGTGTCGAGAACAAACTGATCCTGCACACTTTCTTCGTTCTTAGTGTTTGCGGTTTGAGTGCGTAGCATTGTTATTGCAGCCTTTGCTGAATACATAGCTAAGATGTACTTCATTAACTTAAACAAGTCTTGCTCCTCCGTAGTTAGAGTTTGGTCAAGCACACCTTGCTCCATATGCTCATATAAACAAGTGCCTAAAAGGTCTTGTAGTGAAGTGTATTGTTCAAGTTGTATAATAGACAACAAAGCAGCACGTTCCATTCTCTTTGGTAGAGGGAAGTTCTGGTATAGATAGTTGTCATCAATGAAGATTACGTTAACCATTGCTTATATCTTCTGTGTTAGCACCCTTAATACTTTCTAAGTTGATGTTCTCCTCAACAACCTTTAAGTTCATCTTATCGTATCCGGTAGTAGAAAGTATTCTATTGATACCGCCAAGAATTATTTCTCTGTTCGGAAGCGTTTCAGTCGCTCTAAAAATCTGGTATGCCGTGACGAGTTCGTTACCGGTTCCTCCCAACTTTCCGGAAACCATGACACCAAATAGAGTAGGAGAAGTAATGTTATGAGCAGTAAGAATTTTAGCATCGTTTAATCTTGAGAGAACGTCTACAGTTTTATCTAAGTTAGCAATATCTAACGGAGTAAACTTAGGTGCGTCCTCTTCTTTTTTAACCCAGCTTACAATGAAGTTATCCGCTTGAGGGCCTGTGAAAGACTCTTTAAAGTTTTTGTACTCAGTCGCTTTTTGCTCATTTGACATATTGCGACCAATGAAAGTAGCGAGTACCTTTGGCGTGAATCCATTCTCAGCAGAGTTTTTAATGTGTTTACCAAATGAGAAATCAGATTCAATATAGTGGAAAGCAGATATATAGTTAGGAACTCCGTAGTAGGGATTCCCACTGTAAGGATTAGCAATATATAATAAAGCCTCTGTCTGACCTTTGTCAAACTTGTCGAAGGCTTTAATTTTTCTTGGTTCGTTGTGTTGTACTGAGTTTGCTCCGTATCCAAAAGTTCTCCTTACTATGTATTCTTTTACTTCTCCTTTGTCATTTGGCTCTGCAGCACGAACACCTTTAACGTCTACAGATTTAATCTCAAGAATCTTTGTCTTTGCTTTGTTCCAACGAACATAGATTGCACAAGCACCTTTAGATTCATATTGGAATGCTGAGTGTAGTAACACATCATACATACCCTTATTGTTACCGGAGCAGTTGTTTAGAAATACACGAAGTTCTTGTTGTGCTTTCTTGGTAGATAAGAATGTTTCATCAAAAGAAATATCTTTACCAGCAATCATCTTAGCTTTCTTTGTTAAGATACCTGCGTGTACCGGAGATTGTCTCAACATCTTCTCTAAGATTACAGGGAAGTCATCATTAACGCCAAACTTGATGTAATCACCAATGTTAGTATGACCTAATTTGTAACGACCATTAAGGTCTACAATTGAATTTTCAAGTTCATTTGTGGACACCGTTGCCTCCGTAGCTTGTACGTTTGTTACAGATGCAAAAAAGTTTGTGATGTTATCTACTAATCCCATTAATATAATCTACAAATTAATAGCTTGAAAATCTAACTGTATCGCCATATATACCTGTACCTGTTTGTACTGTACTGTATGATTCTACATTACATAGGTATGTACACGACAAGTCTCCGTTAGAGAGGGTGAGATAATACTCACCCCCTTCTAAGGAATTAGAAACTAAGTCTATGTTAAGACGGATAAAGTCTTTACAAGAATCTAAATTATTAAGGTCCTGTAGGTCAATGAAATCAAGAGATTGATTTCCCACTACTTTTTCAAGTGTTATATCAAATGAGTTAATAACGTATTGTACGCTCTTAACAAATGATAGTGTGTTTACTGATCCTACTTTCAACCTTTTCATTTACTCTTCTTGTTTTGGTTCTTTTAGTTCACCTGTTGTTAGGTCAATCTCAACATCTCCGTGTTCCTCACGGATTAATGCTTTTTCTTTTTCTAACTTATCAAGCAACTCTTTGTAAGCATCTACAGCACGAGACTCTTCTACACGCATATTGGTGATTTGAGAATCAAGATACTTTAAAGTCTTGATGACGTTGTTCAACTCAGTTAGTTGTTCTTCAGAAAGTTTTTTTACTTCAGACATAATTATAATTATTAGTTAACTATACAAATATACTAATATATTATTAATAAGGTAAAGGTTGACCCTCAATATTTGCTAACCCCCAATTGCCTGTTTCATCTATAAACGCACCTGGCTCCATCGTAGCCTCAAATCCTAAATTTGTTGTCAGCCCTGCATCAGCAGCAGTAGAACCCTTACCTGTAGCATATAAATCTACTATCTGAGATTGGGTTAAAAGTCTATTAAACCAAAATGCTACGTTATCAAAATCCCCTGCCCTGTCTCCTGCATTGTTAAACGCTACATTGATTGACATATTTGTCTTAGGGAATGGTGCCCTTGTACCGTTAGCCTGTGTAATAGTAGTAGTAAAAGCAACTCCGTTCCAATACAACTTCAATCCATTTACTGCTGCTGATTGACTTGGGTCAAATGTACCTGCGATGTGAGCAAACCCATTTGTATTAACTGGCCCTGTTGATGAACTGTGCCAACGTGAGATATTTCCAGATGCAGCATTTTGGTTAAGTGCCCAGTTTATATGGTGATTAGAACTACCGGCTCTATATCTAAATACAAACCTATTAAACCCATAATCATAGAGAAGCATAAGTCTATCTGTATTGTTTCCGTTACCAGCGTTGATTTCAAATAACATTACATTGACATCTGTTGCTGACCAAGTAGGTTTTACCCACATACTAAATGAAAAGGGACCAGAGTCCCCTCCATTGCCTACGAAACTTGCACCATTACCTCCCTCGGAAAAATCCCAATACAAGTCATTCGGAGTACTTGCTGTGTATCCATAGAAGTCTGATATTCTGTGAGGAGCAGTAAACCCTACAGCAGCAGAAAGTGCTGCAAGGCTTCCGCTTGTAGAACCTACTTCGGTTCTTATGTCATCTATGCTTAAAGCACCACTACTTGGTAAGGCCATCAAGTCTTGCTTTTAGTTCTTCTATTTGTGCTTGTTGCTCTTTAAGAGCCTCAATCAATACAGCAGTTAAGTTTCCGTATGCTACGGACTTCATCCCTTCCTCGTCAGTATGTACAAGTTGCGGTACAACTTCCTCCAACTCTTGTGCTATAACACCCACAGACTGTTTCTCCTCGCCTATCTTGTTGTAGGTGACACCTCTCATCTGTTTAACAGACTCAAGTGCGTTAGGAAGCGTCTCTACGTTTTCCTTAATACGAGCATCAGAGAATGCTGTGATATCGTCACTTGCAACAATAGTTCCGCTAACAGATAGATTACCTGTCTTAGACAACGTCATTCTATTAGGATCACCACCGCTTGGTCTCCATTCAAGGTTTCCATTGTCAAGTGTACCAATATCCCAACAAACAGCACCGTTGTCCATCAGTCTTACATAAGACCAACTATTATTTGAATCTATCTCTATCCTTGCTGAAGAACCACTATCTACTCTGAACCCACTTGGGTTAGTAGAAATTAATTGTTGGTTTGTTGTACGTCCTCTGTCTGCTACTGAATCAAGCGTAGAGGTTTCTGTATAACCTGTAATATACCCAGCACCATTGGTTAATTGGTTGTTGTTAAATGGAATTATAGGTAGTACTTCACCGTCTATTCTTGCATTTACTGCATCAGCCGAACCTATTGAGTCATAAGAGCCATCAGTAATCTGACTTCTAAAATGAGCAGGAGTTGCCTTTCTTATGTACCCATCATTAGTGTTTACATATATATCTGTAAGCGTACTTGTTGTTCTTCCAGATGTTGTGTTAATCCAACCAAAGTCAGCATATCCACTTGCGTTTGTTCTTACAACCTTATTGGCTTGGTTGTTTCTACCTGTATGTAGGTCTAAACCATCCAACAAATCAGAATCAGCAGCCTTGGCAGTTGCACCTAACTTACTATCAGCAGTTGTTTGTGCAGCGTCAGCGGCAGCTTGAGCATCACTTGCTCTTGTCTTAGCATCCGTGGCAAGTGCTACTGCATCTGTAGCATCTGTTTGTGCAGAAGCGGCAGCAGTAGACGCATTATCAGCAGTATCTTGTGCGCTTGATATTTGAGGGGCAAGCGTTGCTTCAACAGCAGCAGCAGAGCCTGCAGGATCAGCACCTACATCACCAGCAGTCGTACCGTGTGGGTTACTTGCATTAACGTGGTCATATGCCCAATTAGAACTAATTGACTCTGTTGTTACTCCGTTTACAGGAGTGTCATCAATTGGCCTCCAAGTATTAGTATTAGCATCAGATGTTGTTACCGCTACAGTGCCTCCATTTGCTTTAGTGAAAGTAATTGTATCATTAGAAACAGTAGCACCAACAAATGCATCAAGGTTATCGCTATCCCAAACAGTTCTCCAAGAGCCATAACTTGTTGACGGATTGTCTCTCCAATACATATTGCCATCAGAGGAGAATGCCAACTGAGCATTGTAGTTTCCGGAATGTTGACCAACGGTTATAACTCCGTTTGCATTATCACTTGCTGGAGGTCTGTTTGAAGATGCAAGGTTAAAACCTCTATACTCTAATTTTCCAGGAACTACTGAATCAGCAATAGTATTTAAATTTTCTGTACTTGGCCCTGCTCCACCTGCTTTTATATAAGATGCCTCGGTGATAAATCCGTATGAGTTATTCCAATTAGTATTACCGTCTGTAATATAACCTGCACCATTGGTCAACTGATTATTATTTGTAGGTATAGCAGGTAATACTTCGGTGTCAATTCTTGAATTAACTGCCGAAACAGCAGTGTTTACCTCTGCATCAGTAGCGTATGTCGAGGGTATAGATGTTAGATAACCAGCAGAAGCATGATTACCCCATCCATAAGCCGTGTTCCAATTGCTTACATTGGTAGAACTAAACTCATCACTTGTCCAAATCTGTCTCCACCCTGGCGAGTAAGTGCTTCCTTGGTCATTATAAACATAAATAGAACGGCCACCTGTTCCTGTTGTCGGCCTTGTTAATCTAACGTGCTTGTAAGTTCCTCCGAAACACTCAATCAAACATCCTGCTAATTCAACTGATTCAAAACCTACATCAAGGTTACTGTTACCTGCATAACTCCATCCAACTTTATAGGCTCTATAATTGTCTTGGAAAGCAGCGTGTTCAGTCGTTAGTTCGGCTATAAATGAAGCCGTTGTCGCAGAGTCGTTAAGTGTAATGTAACTAAAGGTAGCATAGTTTCCTGCGTTTTGCTTTGCATCTATTGCAGGTAATACTTCCGCATCAATGCGCTCATTAACTGCACCAATGTTATTTGCAACAGTTGTGCTAAAGTTAGAATCATCCCCTAATGCAGCAGCAAGTTCGTTAAGTGTGTTTAGTGCGCCTGGTGCAGAATCAATTACATTATTAATCTGCGTAGTTACATATGATTGTGTAGCGTACCCTGCTCCGTTAGTTAACTGATTGTTGTTGGTAATGTAGTTTGCATTAGTAGCACCTGTATACCCAAGTGTAGAAAGAGATAAGTTACCACTATGATATACGTTGTATTCTGTTTCAGATGCTCCAACCCTAAATTTAAGGCCATTTACATTAGGGGCATTTAATACAACGTGGTCATCAGCATCATTAGATACACCTATAATCAACTCATTAGACTCTCCACTTGTACTTGTACCATAGGCATGGTATTGTATAAATCCAAAGTCTGATGGGTGATTAATATTAGTTCCGTTCTTTTCAGACTCAAAGAAGAGACCGCTGATACCTGAACCGTTGCCCTTAAGAACGATATTATCAGCACCTGTATGGTATTGGGATGCAGAAGTATATGTACCTCTTGATAAGCTACCATTAATGGTAATACCTGTACTTATACTATTTGTAATAAACCCATAGCTATTGTTCCATCCGGTGTTACCGTCTGTAATATACCCTGCTCCGTTTGTAAGTTGGTTGTTGTTAGTTGGGATAGAAGGTAATACTTCTGTCTCAATACGTTCATTAACTGCTTGTACCGCATTGTTTACCTCAACATCGGTAGCATAAGAAGCAGGAATAGAAGTTAAGTACCCTACGGAGGCGTGATTACCCCAACCGTAGGCTGTATTCCAATTACTTACATTTGTATCTGAAAATGAATTATCCGTCCAAACTTTTTCCCAAGGATGCCAACCTGCACTTCCTTGAAAATATCTAACGTAAAATGTATTCGGTGTATCTCCAAGCCATAGTTGAGAAGCTCTGTCGTTTGCATTAGCAGGGTCTCCTGTATTATCTAAGTATGGATTTCTAAAATTTAATAGAGTAAAATAGTTTTGATGCGGAATATTTGTGTTAGTCGAATACTCGCTATTTGAGTAGTACAATGTACTATCATCGTCATACAGTGTATCTAAATCCGTATTTGATAAAGGCGTATCGTTTGCCTTTAAGAAATCATTCGCTCTTCTTCCTTCTAATGTAGCAGCATTACCTCCATCTGCAGAAGTAATATAACCTGCACCGTTAGTTAGTTGGTTGTTATTTGTTGGGATTGTATTTCCTAAGTCGTTTAAAGCAGGGAATACCTCGTTGTCAATACGAACATTGACAGCATCTGCTGATCCTATAGCATCGTATAATGTATCGTGATTGTGTGAAGGTAGTGAGGTTAGGTATCCTACACTTGCGTGGTTGCCCCAATCGTATGCAGCGTTCCACTCGTTAGAGTTTCCTCCATTTGCATATAGTATGCCTCCAAAGTAACCGTCTTTCCATTTGTTATTAGACCAACCTAAACTAATGCTATCTCCATGTGCAGTACCATCCATTGTGGTAGGATGAACACACTTATAAGCATCGTTATCTTGAAATAATAAACCTGCATCACCAAAGCCAATTGACCTTGCTACAATAGGATTGTCTCCTGCTACAATTTTTCTTGTAAGAAGTGCATCGTCAGTACCTCTTACCTGCAACCATGAAGAAGTGTATAAATCATTTGTTGCTCTCCAAACAATAGAGTAAGTACCTCCAAATCCATCGTTAGAGTTCCAAGGCATTCTTGCACCGTCAAGTGTACCGCTTGAAATTCTATTTGCATCAAGTGCAGAAGTGGTTGTAAGGTAATTACCAAGAGGTTGGAATGTTGTTTCGGCTGTCTCTAAAGTCAAGTAGTCTCCTGCCGGTTGATACACACCACTAAGGTTAGGGATGCGATCAGTAGAGAAAGTGCCACTTGTAATCTTAGATGCGTCTAAATTTGGTACATCAGAGGCAACAATGTTCATTGAGCCATCTACATCTATACCGTTGAGAATCTTAACAGCCATAAATATTTTTTGATTTAATAAAAAGGGAGGGATTAACCCTCCCCTTCTATGGATAATTTACAAATTATTACGCTCTGTAACCACTGAAGGTAACAAAGTAATTACCTGTAGGTAAGAATACACGAATAACACCTAAGTTAAGGTCAACAACAACATCAGTGATAACCTGTGTAAATCTATCACCAACGATTTCTTTAACAACAACCTCTGCACTTGTAGGTTCAATTTGAGCAAACTCATCTGCAAAATCTACATAAGCATTTGTTCCTGCCGCTTGTTGTACAAGACGGATGTACTCGTTATTAACTGTTGCGCTACCACTTGTAGCACCACCTGTGATACCGTCTCCTGCAACAACTGCTGTGATATCACCTGCAGCGTACTGAGATGGTAAAGGAATGTTGTAGAAGTTAGTACCGTCATTAGTGAACTGCCAACGGTCTGCACTCTCATTCCACTTCAACGAAGGAACGCCATTACCTGAACCACGGTTTACCTCGATACCTGCATCCAAAGATGCTGAAGTAGCCGTAGAGTTAAGTGTAACGATGTTATCTTCAACGAGTAACTGAGCAGTTTCAAGAGTGGTTGTGTTACCTGTAACATTAAAGTCTCCATTAACCGTTACTGATCCTGTTCCATCACCAAGAACCATTGCAGAAATCTGAGTCAATCTGTCAAAAAGATTCCCTGCGTTTACATCTTCATCGGTGAACAATGCGTTTGCCGGTACATTAGTCAATACTTGTGAGTCATCAACCTTGTCGTTCAACGCAGTTTGAAGACCACTTACATTGCTGATTTCAATAGTGCCAACACTAATTGTACCACTTGAGTCTGTGATTGTCGAGCCATCAGCCGTTAATCCTACACGAATGAAGTCTGTTCCATTGCTTACTTTAACAGCACCTGCTGCCGTATCGTAAACGATTTGTCCTTCTGCACCACCGGTAGGGCCTGAGACAGTTTGCAATACCGCATTCTGCAACTCATTCTTACCGAGGTCTAAGTCAACCAAATATTTAATACTTGCCATTTGTTTTTCTATTTATTAATTAAGATATGCTTTGCCTTTGAAAGCGGATTTAAAGCGTACAATAAGTACGTTATCATCTAAATACTCAACCTCACCCATAACAACTCTATTCAAAGAGTCTACTACTGTTACAGATGGCTTCTTGCCGAGTCCGTGTTCTATTAACCATTCAGGCTCTGAAGTAGTTTGGTCGTGTGGGTAGCCTGTAAGACCAATACCCTTGACTCTTACGTCTTG
>Ga0209137_1003072_pt1 | contig 14209 bp, 8 predicted proteins | sample SaaInl5LU_22_DNA_FD_184642 | JGI IMG/M metagenome (GOLD analysis project Ga0209137, IMG submission 184642) | Marine microbial communities from expanding oxygen minimum zones in the Saanich Inlet - ESP_105LU_22_DNA (SPAdes) (version 2) | ecosystem: Environmental > Aquatic > Marine > Intertidal... | reverse complement strand
GCCTGATAGACAAGAATGCGGAGCTTATACCCGAGGGGGACTATCTGCAGATGTGTCGAATCATGAAGGAACTCCATCGGAGCGAAAAGACCCTCCTCGTGACCCCCGATGTGGTTGGTGAAGATTTCATCATGACTTCGGATGCCCTCAACCAATGTCACAAGTGGATTACGGCAACCAACGCTCTCCAAGATGCCTACATCGAACACGAGAAAGACCCCGAAGATAAGGTGAAGACTGGAATTTTCAATCAACTCCGAGAAGCTACCAAGTCGTATTGGCGAGAGTTTACCCAAACCTATGGGTACGAAGAACTCATGTGGTTTGTACACCGAGGTACAATCGCACAGCGTCATTATAGACACCTAAGTTCAGTAGAAAGAATGTAATTTCAAGTCAAAATGGACCTCTTCCACAAAATAATCGATCTCATCGACAAAAACTCGAGTGTGATCCCTGAAGGGGACTACCTCGAGCTTTGTGATACCATCAAAGAACTACGAGAAAAGGTGCAACCTCCACCTTTCCTCTTAGACCAGAATGAACCCATGACCTTTCTTCAACGATGGGTCGATGTAGATGATGAAGAAGAACTCGCTCACCCTGGCCTCAATGCATTTCTTCAGGATTTACACGCGGAATGGAGTGCGACCGATGATGGGAACTCCATGAATGATATCATCGAGAAATTCAGAGACGAGTTCATCACTGATAGGACTAAACACAATTTACCTGAGGAAACATATCACAAAGTGTACGAGTTCTACACACAATTGTGGTCAGCCCGGTGATGGGGCTGATGGATCCACCCTAGCTGAAGTGCGTGGTTCTGTATACGCCGAAGGGTCGATTTTAGCTGGTGCGTGTAGTGCTTTCAGTCTCGTTAGTTCTTGTAATTGTATGTGTATTTGTTTGAGTTCGTTGCATATTTTCACGTACACCCACTCTCTCTTCGTTGGAAACATCTCATCATCCATGATTTCCATAATCTTTCGTACATGTTCCATACCTAAGTGGGGTGTAGAAATTATATTTTCAGATTACACAATGGATACTATCATCGAAAAGTTTCGAGAGGAATTCATCGTTGACAGAACCAAGCATAACCTTTCGGAAGAGACGTACCGCAAGCTTTGTGAAATCTATACACAACTTTGGGCCGAATATCACGTCTAACTTAAAAGTAATACCATCTTATCATAAAATGTCACTTGTTCCCATCAAGTTGATTAAGGATATTTCCACCAGAAACAGACTTTTGAAAATTAAGGAGGAAACTCCTGAGATTGACAAAAATGATTACATTGAGTCGAGAATTACCACGAATGCGAGAGCTCGTGACCTTATGGCTATAGAAGATGCCTCTGAGATGGCAAAGGATTACCTTCACAGGGAGGGGTTCTTTACAAGGTTTGGAGAAGATATTATAAAAGAATCCGGAAAAGATTTCAAATTTTCGTATCGTAAGACGAGTGTGATGGAAAGGAAGCGCACAGCGTCTAATGAAGCCAGTGGAATCGAGTATATTTTGATGGAGCATTCTTACCCAGATGGTTCGGGACACTATGGTATGGCTAAAGTCGATCACGACAATAAGACGGCTGTAATCTATGATTCGATGACGGATACAGATTCGGGTTTCGAAGAACCACTCCGCTCATTACTCGGTCGTAGATACAAACTGTCTATGAAAATGTTAAATGGTTGTTATCCACAACCAACTGGTGGTTTCGTTTCGCAGTCATTTACCAATTTTAAGAATAAGAACTCGATGGGTCTTTCTCAAAAGAAGTTGGAGGAGGCATTTATCATCTCTCAATACGACGAACTTTCCCAGCATCATTTCTGTTACATGGAGTCATTCCTCGTCATGATGACTGACCTCGGTATCCTCAGGTCTGGTCCTAAAGACCCACGTGAACGTCTCGAGTATGTTAAAAAGTTTATATGGGGAGTGATTCACGAGTATGTTCCCAAGTCGAATCGTAGGACGGCTCAATGGAAATATTTCGAAGAGTATTTTCTGTACATCATGGAGACTTCTGACTCAAACGGTAAGCGTTTACCTATGCGAGATGGTATGATACAACTCCCTCCTTCGGACGGAAATGTGCGTTTTAAATTTAGGAAGATACATTTACCTAAGTAGAATCTAAATATTGTAATTTTCAAGAAAAAATTATGGAACACCCACTCCCCACCGGTATTTTCGTTGAGATTGATGACTGGACGGAAGAGGATTTTGATAATGAAATCAGAAGACTCTATGAACGTATCAAAGAACTCAAGTCCCAAAAAGTGGCACGTGAAGAAGATGAAGATGAAGATGACATCATGGACGACCCCGACGTTCGTGAGATGGTTGAAAATGGTGAACACACCTGTCACATGTTTGACGCACCTTGTCAAGCATGTGAAGATGATGAGGGGGAATAATTTCTCAGAGTAATTCAAATGAAATATGTCATACTTATTTTCATTGTGATCATACTGATATATCTACTAAGACAAAATCCATTGAAATATAAGATTTACAGGAATGATTTCGATGTATCAAATTTTCGTGATAAACTTAAAACTATCGAAGATGTGCCATTAGATGTCGGTGTATACAAAAATGATGAAAATATCGCAACGTATTATTCACATTTTGTAAACGCGAGTGTTTCCGATGTGTTAAAAGAGTCTGAAACTAAAATGCAGTATAAATCTAATCTCGGCAATGATAATCCTGTGGATGAGATGATACGAAACTTCATAACGCATGACATGGGCCTCGTCATAGATGGAAGTAAGTCTGTGGTAACCGTGCGGTTTTGTAACGCTCCATGGGATTTTAAGTCACATTTCGATTGTACAGATAATCACGCCTTTATGTTATATGGACGTAAAGATTTTCTTTTATTTGACATGTTCAAACACCCTAATGAAGTAGGTATACTCGATGATATTAAAAATCTATCGATAAAGGATACAGTACGTGTTTTGGATTCCTATAATATCAGGTCTCAGTTATATACTCTTAATCCGGGTGATATACTTTACATCGGAAACTGTATGTATCATAAGGTTGAAAGTCGTGAACCAAGTGTACTTTTGAATATCGTGACACCCATAAAAAACAAACGAGAACATAATGCTTGTTCGTCGAGATTTAATCATATATGGCCAAAACAGACGAATGTCTGTAAAACGAATGAATGTTTATATTAAAAGCTAGATGAAACGCATGAAACCATTTTCAAAATACATGGTTTTGTAGCCAGTGTAATATATATGCATTTTCCATATACCATTGCGCGGGGGAGACTCTATCGTCTCTTTAATGTTTACCCGGATGAACGTTTTATCGGAATTCGTATTTTGAAAATCAAAATACCCAGTTGGATTGGGATCTTTTGGATTTAAAGCAAATGTATAAGTGTATATATGATGATGTTTAGGTAAAGATAATGTATTTTTAGAAGTGGTGTAAAATCTAAAATATTTAGGACCATTTTCTATAGTTCTAATTACCTGTTCACCATTGATATACATATCTATACCTGACACGTTGTCATACTCTGAATATGTATCATCAACTAACTGTCCTACTGGAATAACAGATGATAAATTAAATCGATTTGTGTAATTAGCATATTGTGAGTACGTAGTTCCATTATACATTGAAAACTCTGGATCCCCGAACACTGTATCAAGGGGGTTATACACCTTTTCAAAATCACTATTTCGTATAAACCAATGAAAAGTTTTTACGGGTATGTCTGGAACTAAGTTTGCCACGATTTCATACGAATCCACTTTATTCTCATATGATGGATGTATACTAACAAATTCAGTAGTTATGATTTGTGGTTCCTTTATCATAAATAAACGTTCATCATCTGTTATCTTAATTTCATCCGTTATGATATTGAAGTAATCAAGTTTTATATCACTTTCTGTGGGTGTAAAGAAGGTTTTTTCATGAAACTCAAATTCGAATTCTATTTTTTGTTTGTGTATTGCACAAAGTGGGAAATAGGGTTTCGCAGAAACATCGGGATCAAAACGTCTAGAGAAGAAGAACCGTAGTGGAAGTGTCATCGGAATGACCCTCTTGTGTACATTTTGAAAAACCGCGTTACTGGACCATATTTTATGTGACCACCCACGATTGAGATTGAGTTCTGACATCTTTTCTTCGTCAACATCCTGGTAGATGTTATGATATATGATGTTCCAATCAGAGTCTATTTTTTCAATAAGAGTTTCATCGACGAACATTGTCACGCTTTTGATGAGGTGATAACCAATCATTGGTGCATATCTATCTAATGGTCCAGGTGGATCATTGGGAAATGATGGTAAGGGTATAGTTATAGCCATATTCGATAGTAAATCTCCCATGTGTTTAGGATTGTACTCAACTTTGATTTTCTTACCCCATGGCCAATTAGATTCATTTTCGGTATTTTGTATAGTCTTGACTCTCTGCTTCGTATAAAATGGACTGTGCTGTTTATACGAACTCTTAAAAAATGAACTATCCAAGTCTTTGGAAAGTAGGTGAGTGTCCTGCTTTCCAATAGCTTTCAATGAAATTTCTGCAATTTCACTCCCCATACTCTATACATATATAATAGCTTTAATACTCTTCATAGATAACCAGAATGACTCCTATCTAAAATGTATACACACGACCCATTACTCGCCGACCATGCAGACATATTTACCGGAGTTTGATTGCTATAATATTGTAATGCTGAATAAGTGGCAGTACTTGAAGATCCTAGCATTTTTTTCGTTCCGAGTGCCGCGGCTCCTGCAAGCGCGGCGGTTGCGTAGCCACCTGGATTGTGGACCGGGGGGTTCGTAGTTCTACTGTCCCACGTTGTTGTAGTGTTATTACCACCGTGGACCCATGTGCTATTAAATCCCGTTCCAGCTACATACTCAAGATCAGGTAGACCATCGGATCCAATGGCCCCATTTGTTCTATGAGTGTTTATGTCATAAGTGCTGCTGCCGCTATACCTATATATACGCAATCTTGTTTGAATAGTGTAGTTTCTTCGCCAATAGTATGTATAAACTCTATAAGGAGATTGGTACGATCCCGTACACGTCCCAGTGCCGCACGGATAGGTGTACGTGATCGTCTGGTAATTTAGGGTCGACGTGGAAGCCCTCCATTGGTATGGGTTGCCCTCCACGAAATTTGCAGATAGGGAATAAATAAGTTTTTGATTGATGTAACTTCCAGATAAATTTGCTGTAGCAGAATAATTCCTAGAATTATCTGAGTATCCAATTCTAATTCTTGAACTAGAGCTGGTAGGGTCTGAGTAGATGTACAAATTTCCCAAACGAGCTATAAGCCCCCGCGAATAATTGCTTTGTTGTCTACTCGTAAATGTAGTGTGTGCAATTATCGTACACTGCGATACATTATTAGTAATGGGGTACCCATCACCACCACTTACTTGGCCGAAACTTCTTTGGACGAGTAGACTGTCAAAATAGTTCCGTATAACGCGAGTCGCGACTTCTTGCGAAGCATTATTATTACATTTAGGTCTGTAAGAGCGTGTAATTTTCGTAACATTTCTACCATTAATAGTCACAGTTGATGTAGAATCTACCCACGTTAGATTACTATTCCACGGATTCTGGCTATCATAGAGAGGTTCATAAGAACTATACGCCTCTATGGTTTGAGAAGGTGAAAATGATATCGCGTTAACTGTAACGGTTCTACTTCGTGTGAGTGAATTACCACCCAAAACTTTACTCGTGGCTGTCCAACTGACAGTATATGTACCCGAAGCACTTGTATTGAGATTACCTGAACTATATACAGGGGTATTTGTAGTATCTGAAACAACCCCCGTATACCCTCCATCTGTATACGTACCACATTGGGTCAGCGACTGGTTACCCCCATTTAAACTAAAACTGGCAGTGGCTCCACTAGTACTATACACTTGTACAGTTCTAGAAACTGTTCCTACATTCAGAGCTCTATCAGTGACAGAATATGTAATCGTGTAAGTACCCGGTGTTGACATATTGACTGTACTATTTGTACTGTATGATAGGCTTTGATCGGGTGCATTAATCGTAATTGGTGGATTAGGTATCCCCAAAGACCCACCATAATTTTGAACCACTTTAATATAACTAGATCCTTGTAAATTTAGAACGGGTGCAACAGTATCATTTGTAACAATGATGGTTCGTGTGTTAGTTCCTATATTTCCAGCCGAATCGGTTGCGGAATAGGTTACTACATATGTACCAGCTTGGGTAGGATTTACTGCGCTCACAACTGTACCATTTCGGCGCACAACCTGTGTCACAGTTTCACCCCCATCCGATGTAGCTCCATGCTCTGTATATGTTTCCGAGTAACCATTTGTCGAATTATACACCAAATCAACTGGATTGTAACTAGGATTGTTTAAGGATATAATCGGAGCACTGGTATCTCTTGTATATATGACTTGTCGTATGACGGTTCCTGTGTTACCAGCAAAATCTGTTGCACTATACACTACATTGTAAGTTCCTGGTGTTGTTGGTTGAATTGCACTACTATCTATACTAACTGTCTCACCACCATCTGATGTAGCACCATATTCTACGTATGGTTGTATATAGGTTGGAGAAATTGAGTCATTGAAAATTAAATTAATTGGGTTTGCAGATGGATTGGTAAGTGTTAAAATTGGATCTATGTCATCCTCGGTGACTATAACGGTTCGTGATGCAGTTCCTATATTGCCAGCGATATCTGTTGCTGTATAAGTAACTGTATAGGTTCCTTCACTTGTAACATTCACGGCGCTACTATCTATAACAACTGTTTCACCGCCATCCGCTGTGGCACCATATTCCACATATGGTTCTGAATATACGGGCGTAACCGTACTATTATAGGTTAATCTCACTGGATTTTCACTCGGATTCGTTAAAGTTATAGTAGGCGCTATAATATCTTGTATAACTATGATCGTTCGTGTGTTAGTTCCTGTATTGCCAGAGACATCTGTTGCTGTATAGGTAACTGTATAAATACCCTCAAAAGTCACGTTTACACTATTGACACTTACAGTCGCCCCCCCGCCTATAGGGCTTCGAGTAATAGTTGTGACTATAGTTTCACCTCCATCCGATGTAGCTCCATATTCCGTATATGGTTGTGAATATCCAGTCAGGTTATTGTAAATCAAATTTACATTATTATAGTTTGGAGTATTCAGTGTTACAAGTGGTGACGTGGTATCTAGTGTAACTATTACACTTCTTGTAATAGTTCCTATATTACCAGCGGTATCCGTTGCTGTATATGTAACTATATATGTACCAGCTGTAGTTGTATTTACCGCACTACTATCTATAACAACTGTTTCACCACCATCTGATGTGGCACCATATTCTATATAAGACTGAGAATATACGGGTGTAACTGTATCGTTATATATTAGATTGACTGGATTTTGGTTGGGGTTGTTAAGAGATATTAATGGAGCGGTGGCATCTCTTGTAACATTCACAATCCGTGTATTAGTCCCAATATTTTCACCAGCATCCGTAGCTGTGTATGTAACTGTGTACACACCTTCTATGGTTGGATTTACCGCAGTGACTACCACAGTCGTACCTCCACCAATCGGGGTTCTTGTGAGGGTGGTAACGATATTTTCTCCCGTGTCTGCTGCAGCCCCGTATTCCACATATGGTTGAAAATATACCGGTGAAACTGTATCATTAAATATTAAATTGACTGGATTCGCACTTGGAAAGTTTAAGGATACGACAGGAGCTACTGTATCAACAACATTCACCGTTCGAGTAAATCCTTTGTGATTTTTATTTCCATGTTCATTAACCACCGAATATTCGAATGAATACGACCCAATTACATTGATATTTAGGTTATTACTACTATCAAATGTGAAATCGGGTGAAAGAGAAATACCTGGATCAAAGTATGGTTGAAATCGTTCATGGGTTATAAATTGATTACCATCAAATACTTCATTAACATATGGATTTGGAAAATCTCGTATATTTCCCACATTTTCACTTTGTCTGTTAGCAATCAACGGGTAAAGTATTCTAGCTGTTCCATTTTCTATTTTCATAATGTTATAACTTTTAGCATAAACAGATAGATCATGTTGATGCGTCCAACCCGTTTTAAATCCTTCTAGGGTTAAGATTTGATTTTTGATTGTTGAAAAATTTAATTGACCAGAAGGTTTCCACGACTCTGGGTTGGTGGCGAAACTCCACAAATATATACGCCTATTGAGTGCAGTATGTGTATGATATTTTGAGGATGGAATAGCTCTTAGAAAATGTGATGGAAACTCACCTATACCGTTTATGGGTATAACTTCTTCATCATCTAATGTTAATGACAATTTTTTGATAGAATCCATAACTGGTTGTGGATATTTACTTGATGTAAATACGTTATTCGTTTCTCTATTACCATAATTTCTCACAAAGCCATCGAAATCTGTAACACCTTGAAAAAAACATAGTTCAGATGTATTCGTGTTAGAATCTTGCAATATTTCGAGAGAGCGTTTATTATTTTTCTGTACGACAAAAAACAATTCTTTGACTGGGTTACAGAAATTTAGTCTGAATTGGTTATTTTGCGATTCTTGTACAAAATCATTATCATAATTAATTCCTTGATACTCCCTCCAATTAAATTTATTGACTTGTAACTGTGTTATAATTTGTGTGATGGGGGTATTTTTTATTCTATATCGTTCAATTTTGTCGAGATGTATTAACTCCAACTTTAGTTTACATGTGTCAATCTCAATATCTATGTCTTTATAATTTTTGGGAGTAACCGTATCTTTAGAAAACAGTTGAACATTACCACAATCTTCATCAACTTGCACGTTTGGTAATACGTTTAATGGATCGAATGATGTATCCTTAAAAGGTAATTCGGATGAGGGTTCCCAATCTGCGTTACTTGCCGACACGGCTATGTCATTACCATCGATAGTCGTGGCTATATTATCGGAACCAAAGGAAGCGTCCGCGTCTTCGTCGACTTTTTGTGATATGATTGACTTAAATTCAAAATCACCCGAATCGTTGAGTTGGTAAATTGACACCCACCCACCATTTGTATCTGTTGGAGATTTATTTGGACCCAAAGTTGTATTGGAATCTGCACCTACGATTAGAGTTTTATCATCGTCACTGAGATCAAGGGTTTTACCGAACTCCCATCTTTTTTGTATAGGATCATTCCAAGAAGTGTACAATTGATGTTTCATTTTCCTAGCACGTTCTGTTCTATCGGCCAAACTTGGTAATTCTGGGTATATAGTTTGATGCAATTGATATTTTCCACCAGGTGCAACTATGTTGATACTATTACCCATACCAGGATGAATTTGACAGTAATAATGAAGTACAGTACCAGCTTGACCAACGGGTACTGTGAATACTGTCCTAAAAGTACCTTCCGGTGCACCACTATACGGATACACTACACTGGAAACTGAACCATTAAATGTATATTCGGATCCACCCCCATGTGTACCGTCACTCGTCTCCGAGAATTTAAAAGGGTGTGCGGGAACTGATCCACCCGATGTAGGGTTATTGAATGTATACGTTACACCTTCAATTAGTTCGATTATAGGTTTTTCAACCCCATTTATGTAAAATTTACCCCCTGAAGCTGTTATGTTATACACATCTACGATTGACGATGTAGTAGTTTTTTTGTAGACATGGATACGCCCAACATTCCAGTCTACGTTATCAGTTTTACTGAAAGTTAATCTCTCTGTCGGAACCCAATTGGGTTCGGATACAATCAACATTTCACTGGTTCTAGCTATGGCTATTTTCTGTCCAAAATTGAAGTTGTATGTGGGAGTATCTGGGGGGCTCAGTGCCTGTACAAGTGAAAATGTTTTATCCCACTCATGTTTATATTCCCGATAGTATGCCCAGTTATGAAAATTCCATTGATATATTAGCACAGCACCGGGTAAAGTTTTAGACTCTGTATCGCGAATATAACTATACGCGACTGTAATATTTCTTACGTGTCCCCAAAAGAGAGCGAAGCTCCCATTATCTTGCTGTGCTGTACGCCCTTGTAAAAAATTGGAGCCATATTGATCTGTTTCCCAGTAATCACTCATTTGTACGTCCGACATCCGTCTGGAAAGTGGTCCCAGACCAGCCTGCTCGCGACTGGTTAAGTCAATTCGTGTATTTGGCCAGGCAAGGCGGAATGTACCTGATGGAGCTCCAAAGTAATCGGATCTAGTTCCAGAAGTAGTTGGGTTTGCACCACCTGGGTCCGGAGATCCGATTGTATAACCCGGTACCGTGGGAGCACTACTAGACGCTCCTATAACTTGTCCATTCGGATTGGCGGGTAACCATGTGAACATCCGTAAATCAGTAGGCCAATTGGGATAACCCAAAGTTGCTACAATTGCCTTACCCGCTGATGTTATTCGTGTAACTTTACCAAATCCCCTTAAGGAAGGTGGTAATAGATCGGCTGATATGTTAGAAGGACCACCTGGTTGAAAGAAAGGTGGTGAAAGAAGCACATCATTCATCGAACTCATAAATTTAGGGTCAAACGGACCTCCTCCCCATGGATAGGTATCTCTCGCAAAAGAGTGCATAGGCCAATGTAGTTCAAGCATACCTTCAGCTACGACATCACTGGGAAGAACTTTCCCAGATTCGATGTTTTCAATTTCAATTAATCGGTTCTTAATTTCACTCGAAGTTACACCATTTATATTTGTATCAGGACTCCACGCGTCGTTATATCCTTCTCCAACTGTAAAATGTCTAAATACACGAATGAATCCCCCACCCAGTGGAAGGTCACTGTCAATAGGATTATCTTGGTTTACGTAACTTGGGAATACAGCAGGTTGAACTATCCGTGAATAAGGTATATGGTACGGATTAAAATTTGTGTTATCTTGGGGAGCACCAAATTGTATGGCGAATACTTCTCCAAGTTCCAGACAGCCGGCTATTATTCCATGATTCTTCCAATTAATTAGTAAAGCTTTTTCATTTCCCTTACCTATATCCGTAAATGGAGTTCCGTTTCCATAATAAGCATCTTCCACTTGATAGTTGAAAACATCTCTCAGTATGTTTGGACCCGTTTTTTCCATCGAAAATGATGCATACGTGGTTATTTGTGGATAAACTGAATTCAAAGCTTGTAAAGTCTGTGTGCTCATATACGGATTTATTAACGCGGCGTTTTTAGAAAATTCCTTGTCACCCGTCTTAACCCGCATAGCTATAGAACCTTCTGATAATCCTGGAAATGAATGGAAGACCGTTTTAGTCGTGTCTGTGCAGGTATAGTGTTCTGGAATACTACCCCTAATTTGATCGTACCATGGTGATACATCGTAAGTTTTAGCCCCACTATTTTGTAAAAAAGAGAAAATTGACCACGAAGGTTTTTCATACGTATCTGAGTATGGATAGAAATCACGGGTTGTATACTTTTTTGCATATCTATGGATACTCACACCATTTTTTCCTAATTTAGCATTTTTCATACTCACACCCGGATTGTCATACCATGGAACTTTGCTATACTTGAAATAAGAATAATTTGTTCTATCCCAACCCTTAATCAGTTCCAGAAATATCACACTTTTATCAGGAATCCAACTCCCGTCATAATATGTAGGAAATGGGAAGTTGACCGACTCTTCTCTGTAAATATCCGAAGTTTTGGAAAATAGTACATCTTTAAGATCTCTGAACTTTATTTCAACCTCAACTTCTTGTTTAGTAATTGCACATAACGGTAGAGATAATTCGGTCGATTTATAGAAGTGAAATGGGAGATCGACTTGAAAATCAAACTTCTTTTGTGTATGCTTCGTAGAAAATGTCTTTCTACAACCGTACCAATTAGAGAATGTAGATGATGGTATTATCCCTGTAAGATTTTCAATACCCTCTTGTTGTCTAGAATTATTGAAATAAGTCTTATGTATGGTGATGTAACTGGAATCCAGTCTTTCAATGACTGTACCTCCTATGATGAGGTCCGCGTATTCGATTACGGCTACGCCAGCTCCATCCTGATAATACAAATTCCATTCATCTGGGATATCATTGGCTTTAATGACTAGGGTTACGGATTTAAGTAGATCACCTATATTTTGAGGTATAGTAAACTTAACCGTTTTACCAAATCCGATAGTTTCTCTTTTAGGATTAAGATCTGTATAGTTAATCGAGAAATTCGGGCGTTTGGTAAACTGTTTATGAAATAAGGTTCCTTCAGGATTTAGTGTTAGATATTTGTCATTTTCACCGTATGTTACAACATCTAATCTACCTGCCATTAATATATTAGAACATTAATATTTTAAGCCGCATAACCCATTATTGAACACAAGGACGTTATAGTTTACTGCGTACATACTCAGAGTGGAACCATACAGGTTATTCCACACTGAATATATAGAATTGGGGTCAGGTTTTTTAAACTTAAATGTGAATTTCTGATGTAATATACGACTCATATTCAGATGTCCAGCTGGTTCATGTGTATCGGGATTCGTGCATAATGAATAAACGTAAAATAGACCGTTCTTGACTTTGAAAGTCTTAAACCACCCCAATGTAGTCTTATTTGCACCACCTGGTCCAGGTAAATTGCGAACTGCATCAAATGATAAAAGATCGTTGAGTGGAATGAACGTCTGATTATAAAAATTCGGACGTCTGTGCCAAATAAGACTCTCCTCTACTATATCACTTGGTGACTTATATTTGTTTAAGAATTGATGTGACGATAAATCATTATGATTGCCATTAAATAGTTCTACATTATTGATCTTCATGTTCGCATAATCAAGTTCTTCGTATATATTGGATCTATTGGTTAAGTTTTTCCACGCATCGTGTTGAAGAAAAAACATAAATTCCCGTACAGGGTTTTTAAAGTTACACATAAAAGAGTGTTCTTTGTCAATATCTGTGGATTTTATGATTTTTCTTGCTAGTTGGTTTTGTGTTATGATATATTCCAGTGGCCTCGATTTAAAGAATGCCTTTTCTTCTTCCATTAGATGATGATAATCTACATTCAACGAAATTCTTTTGATTTTAAGGTTTTCGGAATAGTCTACAGGCATATACGCAGTTTGAAATTCAACCGGTTCTCTCATTTTCACGTGCACTTCTAAACCATGTTTATACATTGCACACACTGGTATTGCGAGATGTGGATGTTTATAGAAATGGAATGGTAGATTCAAGTACAGTGGTATAGTAGGTGAAAAATGTGAATTTACATTATATGAGTCTCTATATAGGATGTTTAAATCATCCGTCTCGACCGATCTCAGTTTGAGATACATTGATATATAATCGGTTGTCAATCTATCTATGTGCTGACCCCCAATATAAAGGTCTATGTATTCGATATTCGCTCTTATAAATGAATCATGTACATCTGATGTTAGTTCGTTATCCACAAATATTTTCAACGTCATATTTGTTATCATATCACCAGCTGTTGTGGAAATTGGTGACACGATAGTCTTACCCCTATCAGGTTCACCGTTAAATGGCATTTCTAGGGTCTGACTTGTAAACTTCGTGTGTCGCTTGAAACGATTCAGGAAATAAGACATCTGTGGACACCCTGTTAAAAAGACATCCTGTAGACCGGTAACGACAATATCGGAACGCCCGGCCATTCTTATAAAGTAACGACTTTAATTTTTAACCGAGTAAGTCAATTTCATGTTCATACGTCTGAGAGAGTAGGATAGTTTTCAAATCTCGTGTAAATGAAATAAATTTCTTTGGAATATCACCCCACAGACGCTCATTAGAGACAAATGCATCAACGGCTCCATCTCTCAACAGGGGTTCGAGGAGTGTCCAATTGGGTTCGTTGTACCTTATTTTTTTACACCCTCTCGCGAACCGCCTAGAGTAGATGTACCATGCCGCAATCCCCTTGTATATGTTTATAGGTTTTTTACCCTGTTCGAGACACTTCTTAAGCGAGGGCACCACAAAAGTGTGAAACTTTGTGAAGCCATCCATACAAATTCTATCAAGTTCGTCGACATTGGTTGCGTTTGAGAAGCGCTCCTCAACTTTGTCGACGTACTCATAAATATCAAAGGGAAGTTCACCCTCAATGGAGGGA
>Ga0209137_1003069_pt1 | contig 14220 bp, 12 predicted proteins | sample SaaInl5LU_22_DNA_FD_184642 | JGI IMG/M metagenome (GOLD analysis project Ga0209137, IMG submission 184642) | Marine microbial communities from expanding oxygen minimum zones in the Saanich Inlet - ESP_105LU_22_DNA (SPAdes) (version 2) | ecosystem: Environmental > Aquatic > Marine > Intertidal... | reverse complement strand
ACCAGTAATAATGGCGCCGGTTTTCATCTCGACGGTTTTTAGGCTTTCTTCAAATAAATCTTGGAAGCTTTCGCTCATAATTAGAGTCCTGATAATGACAGAGCCGATGCAGGGCCAGTTAGGTTGGAGGCCGAGATTGCATCACTCTTTTTACCGCACAGCCAGATGTCGCGGGTCAGTTATACACAAGTTCAACAGCGGCATTGCTGGCAGCCACTGTCTCACCCTCTTTTACGGCCTACACCAACTTCTTTAAAGCAAGAATGGAGAGTACCGATTCCATCACTTCATCGATCGTCATAGCTGAGGTATCCAGCTCGATGGCATCCTCTGCTGGACGCAGCGGAGAAGCATCGCGATTGATGTCGCGCTCATCGCGCTGGCGAACCTGCTCAACGAGGGCGGCGAGACTAACATTTTCGCCCTTTTCAAGCAACTCTTTGTAACGGCGCGAGGCGCGCTCTTCCGCTGAAGCTGTGAGATAAATTTTCAGTGGCGCATCACTAAACACCACCGTACCCATATCGCGACCGTCGGCGATCAGGCCGGGCGATCGAGCAAAATCGCGCTGACGCTGCAAAAGCGCTTCGCGCACAGAGGGGACGGTGGCCACCTGAGAGGCCAGTGCACCGGTTTGCTCTGTGCGCAGTTCTCGGCTGACATCTTCACCTTCTAGCAGTACAACTACCTGCTGTTGGTCCGTTTTAAATTGGATATCCATATGCTCGGCTAGTACTTCCAGCGCAGCGTGGTTGGCAAAATCAATGCCGCGGCGGCTGGCGGCGAGACCCAGCAGACGATAGAGAGCACCACTGTCGAGATAGTGATATCCCAAGCGGCTAGCTAATCGGCGGCAAAGTGTCCCTTTACCTGCGCCACTCGGACCATCTATGGCGATCACTGTCACCGAAAGTTGTTCTGCAGCCATTGCTGGGTGCTCCTACATAATAAAGCTCGCCAATCACTCGACGATCAGATTGATGCCTACCTGTTGAGCCAATTCGGCAAAGGTCGGAAATGAAGTGGCGACATTGTTGCAGTCGTCGATGACAATTTCGTGGCTGGCACGCAAGCTGGCGATGGCAAAAGCCATCGCTATTCTATGATCATGCTGGCTGGCAACTCGGCCACCACCGATCTGGCCACCAATGATACGGATACCGTCTTCAGTGGGTGTTGCTGAGATACCTAAAATTTGCAAGCCATCGGCCATGGCTTGTATGCGGTCACTCTCTTTAACTCGCAACTCATGGGCACCTGTCAAGATGGTCTCACCCTCGGCGCAAGCAGCGGCAACAAACAACACAGGAAACTCATCGATAGCCAGCGGCACTTGCGCTTCGTCTATAGCAATGCCGTGCAGAGGGGCATAGCGCACGCGTATATCAGCAACCGGTTCACCACCAACTTCCGCCTGGTTAGCCAGTTCAACATTGGCGCCCATGGCGCGAAGTATATTAACGACACCAATACGGGTTGGATTAATGCCAATATGCTGCAAAGTGATATCAGAGCCGGGAGTAATCGCCGCCGCCACCATGAAAAATGCAGCTGAGGAGATATCAGCAGGGACATCAATACGGCCACCGCTCAATTTACCTCCGCCACGCAGCGAAACGCGACTGGCGCCATCGCCCAAGTTTTCACTGACTACCTGGTAACCAAAACCGCGCAGCATGCGCTCGGTGTGGTCGCGCGTTGGAGCGGGTTCGATAACAGATGTCTCACCCTCGCAATAGAGCCCCGCTAACAATAGGCACGATTTAACCTGTGCGCTAGCCATAGGCATTGTGTAGTTCAGCGGTTTGAGTTTTTGCCCACCCGTGATTCGCAGCGGTGGCCTACCCCCTTCGTTGGTCTCTATAGCAGCGCCCATCTCGGCCAAGGGATTGGCAACACGGCCCATCGGCCGACCACTCAGAGACTCATCGCCGACCAGTACAGAATCAAACGGCTGCCCGGCCAGAACACCGGCCAGCAGGCGCATGCCGGTGCCGGCATTGCCGACATCCAGAGGCGTTGCCGGCGCGCGCAAACCATTCAAACCTACTCCGTGGACGACCACGCGACCCTGTTGTGGTCCTTCAATTTGCACACCCATTGCGCGAAAAGCGCGAAGTGTCGCGATACTGTCTTCTCCCTCGAGAAAGCCGGTGACTTCGGTCATCCCTTCAGCAAGAGCACCGAGCATAATTGAGCGATGAGAGATAGATTTATCGCCCGGCACACGAATAAAACCTACGGCTGTGCCGCCTGGAGATAAACGAAAAGTAAGAGGTTTGGCACTCATGGTGTCGCTGTCTAATCCTTGTTCAAGTAATTGGCTAAAGTGTTGGCGAGCGGACTGCGCGCGAGTAAAGAGATCCAGCAAGTGAGCTCCGTCATTATTTTCAATGGCTGAACGCAAACGCGCAAAATCGGCAGTTAGGCGGTCCAGCACTTGTAAAACAGCCGTGCGGTTAGCGAGTGCGATATCGCGCCACATTACCGGGTCGCTCGCCGCTATACGGGTAAAATCGCGAAAGCCGCCAGCAGCGTAGCGGAAGATCTCTCTGTCAGCGCGCAAGTTCGCCAACGTATCGACTAGAGAAAACGCTAAAAAATGTGGCAGATGGCTTGTCGCCGCGAGTATCTCATCGTGATCGGCAACACTCATTGTCGAGACAATAGCACCACCGCCCTGCCAGAGAGACTCGACCCGTTGCAGATGCTCTGCCCCGCTCTTTTCGTGCGGGGTCAAAATGACTCGGTGATCGACAAATAAGTCTGCATTAGCCGCAATGACACCGCTTTTCTCCGAACCCGCGATCGGATGACCGGGGATAAACTGCTCTGGCAATGTCCCATAGCAATCGACCAAGGCGGTTACAACACTGCCTTTGACACTGGCAACATCGGTTAATGTCACCGCGCCATCCAAATAGGTTTTACACTCTTGCAGCACCTCTGGCACTGTCAGTGTCGGCACGCCAATCACCAACAGATCGCCGCGGCTGAGCTCACTGGCCAGTTCGGCAATAGAATTTGCCGCACGATCAATGACACCGGCTTGCAGAGCTAGATCTAGAGTAGAACTGCGTCGCGACACGCCAATCACCTCGACGGCCAAGCCGCGCTGGCGCGCCGCCAGGGCCAGGCTAGAGCCGATTAGGCCGAGCCCAACGACGACAAGTTTGTTCACTGCTGTTGAAATAGCGGTCACCTTAAAACTCTGCCGAATGCGACTAGAGTACTGCCTTGGGGTAGGAGCCTAACAGCTTCAAATCGGCCACTTTGGCACTCAGCTGCTCTAACAAGCGCGCGATCTCTGGCTGCTCTGCATGGCCGGAAAAATCAATAAAAAAGTGGTAGTTCCACTTACCACTTCGCGATGGCCGAGTTTCTATGCGGGTCAAATCGACACCGTTTTCACGGAAAGGCTCTAACAACTCGTGCAGCGCACCTGGCTGATTGCGCACGGCAACCAAAACTGAGCTTTTGTCATCGCCAGAGGGCGGCACAGGTTCGCGGCCAATAATCAAAAAACGCGTAGAGTTGTCGGGCAGATCTTCAATACGCTCCCATATTTTACTCAGCCCATAGAGCTGGCAGGACATCTCACCGGCAATAGCGGCAGAGTTCCACTCTCCCGCCACACGGCGCGCAGCTTCCGCATTACTACTGACCGCCACGCGTTCAATATTGGGGTAGTTGGCATCTAACCACTTGCGACACTGCGCCAGCGACTGAGCGTGGGAATAGACCCGTGTGATACTCTCTCGATTTGTGTTGGGGCCCACCATAAAGTGATGGTGGATTCGCAGTTCAACCTCACCACAAATCTGCAAAGAGGAGTCGACAAAGCTGTCCAATGTATTAGAGACAACACCCTCAGTCGAATTTTCGACCGGCACCACGCCGTAGTTACAGCTGCCGGCAATCACATCGCGGAAGACTTCATCGATGGCACTTTTGGGGACGCTCACCGCAGAATGGCCGAAGTGTTTAAGAGCCGCCTCTTGGGTGAACGTCCCCTCTGGGCCGAGATAGGCGACAGAGACCGGTTTCTCTAGAGCTAGACACGCGGACATTACCTCTCTGAACAGACGCGCCATCTCTTCGTTGTCGAGCGGCCCCTGGTTGCGATCCATTACCCGACGGAGTACTTGCGCCTCGCGCTCGGGCCGGTAGAACGCGCTCTCACCGGCGGCTGTTTTGACTTCAGCCACCTGCATTGCACAGCGCGCCCGCTGGCTAATTTTTTCGATAATTTCACTGTCTAATGCGTCAATCTGGTCGCGCAAATCGCTCAGCGAGGGAAGATCACTCATCTGGTTACCTATCTATCTATCTGGCTGGTTACTCGTCGCTGGCTGCGCTGTCGGAAGGTTCTTGCACATCGGCATCGAGAGCCTCGTTTTGCTCTTCGATACGCGCCAAGCTCACTAAGTTCTCACCCTCTTTGAGTCGAATGATTCGCACTCCCTGAGTGTTGCGCCCGACAACAGATATTTCGTCACCGCGGGTGCGCACCATAGTGCCCTGGTTTGAGATGAGCATAACCTCATCACCCTCGAACAGCTGCGTGGCACCGACCAAGGGCCCGTTGCGCTCACTCGCTTGAATAGCAATCATACCTTTGCCACCGCGCCCTTTGGTGGGGAACTCTGTGGTGCGCGTGCGCTTGCCATAGCCGTTGTCGCACACAGTCAGTAAGTAGCCGTTTTGGTCGGGAATAACCATCGATATAATACTTTCGCCCTCGGGCAGACGCATACCGCGCACGCCTTTGGAAACACGTCCCATGGAGCGGACATCGTCGCCGCCAAAGCGGACAGCTTTGCCCTCGCTGCTAAACAACATAATGTCCTGAGAGCCGTCAGTAATCGCTGTACCCACAAGCTGATCGCCCTCAACCAAGTCGACAGCGCGCAACCCAACCGTGCGCGGACGAGAATACTGGTCGAGAGAAGTCTTCTTAACCGTACCATTGGCTGTAGCCATAATGACGAACTGGTCAGCACTGTACTCTTCCACCGGCAGGATAGAGGTAATGCGCTCACCCTCACCCAACGGCAACAAATTAACAACAGGTCGGCCGCGGCTGTTGCGGCCCGCCAGCGGTATCTGATAAACCTTGAGCCAATAGACCTTACCGACACTGGTAAAGCAGAGAATTGTGGCGTGTGTGCTAGCTACCAATAGGTGCTCAACAAAATCTTCATCTTTAACCGCTGTCGCTGATTTACCCATACCACCGCGGCGCTGCGCCTGATAGTCGCTCAGCGCTTGAGTCTTAGCGTAGCCGCCATGAGAGATGGTGACAACGCGGTCCTCTTCAGTAATGAGGTCTTCTACAGTGAGGTCATGTTGCGACTCGATAATTTCGGTACGGCGCGCATCGCCAAATTCGTCGACGACCTCTTCCAGCTCGCCGCGGATCACCTCCATCAAGCGGGCGTGGCTGCCCAGAATGTCTTGATACTGTGCAATTTCAGTTAGCTTGACGGCAAATTCTTCCAGAATTTTATCTTGCTCCATACCGGTTAGGCGGTGCAGTCGCAACTCGAGGATATCTTTAGCTTGCTCAGGCGATAGGTAATAGAGGCCATCGCGCATACCATACTCTGGCTCCAACCACTCGGGGCGAGTCGCTTCACTGCCAGCGCGCTCGAGCATCTCGGTAACGTGGCCGGGGCTCCAGCCGCGCGCCACTAACGCTTCGCGGGCTTCGGCCGGGCTTGGCGATTGTTTGATAAGCGCAATCACTTCATCGATATTGGCCAGCGCAATGGAGAACCCTTCTAGGGTATGTGCGCGCTCACGCGCCTTGCGCAGCAGATAAATAGTGCGCCGCGTAACCACTTCGCGGCGGTGACGGATAAAGGCTTCAAGCATCTGCTTGAGGTTGAGAATCTTCGGTTGGCCATCGACAAGCGCCACCACGTTGATACCAAAGACATTTTGCAACTGAGTCTGAGCATAGAGATTATTGAGGACAACCTCACCCACTTCGCCGCGCTTGAGTTCAATAACCACCCGCAAGCCATCTTTGTCGGACTCGTCACGCAGCTCAGATATGCCCTCAATTTTTTTCTCTTTAACCAACTCGGCAATGCGCTCAATTAGACGCGCCTTGTTTAGCTGATAAGGGAGCTCGGTAATGATGATTGTTTCGCGACTTGTTTTTTCATTGACCTCTACATGAGCTTTTGCACGCACGTAAATGCGCCCGCGGCCGGTGCGATAGGCCTGCACAATTCCCGCTTTGCCGTTGATAATGGCCGCCGTTGGGAAATCGGGACCGGGGATATACTCCATCAACTCATCGATGGTGATTTCTTCATTGTCTATCAATGCCAAGCAGCCGCGCACCACTTCAGTCATATTGTGCGGCGGAATGTTGGTAGCCATACCCACAGCGATACCCGAAGACCCATTGATCAGCAGATTGGGCACTCGGGTCGGCATCACCGCTGGAATGGTTTCCGTTTCATCGTAGTTAGGGACAAAATCGACGGTCTCTTTATCCAGATCCGCTAACAGAGCATGCGCCAATTTGGTCATGCGAATTTCTGTGTAACGCATCGCAGCGGCCGAGTCGCCATCGATTGAGCCAAAGTTTCCTTGGCCGTCTACCAACATATAACGCAGCGAGAAATCCTGCGCCATACGAACGATGGTATCGTAAACCGCCGAGTCACCGTGGGGGTGATATTTACCGATCACATCACCGACCACGCGCGCAGACTTCTTATAGGCTTTGTTCCAGTCGTTACCCAACTCGCTCATCGCATAGAGTACGCGTCTGTGAACCGGCTTGAGTCCGTCGCGGACATCGGGAAGTGCGCGACCTACGATTACGCTCATCGCATAATCAAGATAGGACTGCTTGAGTTCGTCTTCGATATTAACCGGAACAATTTCTTTAGCTAGGTCACCCATGGCGGCGTAGTGCATCCTTTTTTTAACTAATGGGAGGGCGCGACTGCTTTTCGAGCAGCTCTGTAAATGCACCTTTTATTGCGCACCGATCAAAATGGCCAATGCGCATCAATTTAAGCTGCATAGTCTACCACAACTACCCCTCCTTACACCTCACTTTATGAGCGCTGAAACTGCTACTGTGCGATGAATGGCGAGCTCAAGCGGTCGCCGCCAAGCTCCTAAAAAAGCTATACTGCGCGCTGTATAAACTACCCTCTTTAAGGAGTACAGCGTGAGCCGCACGACAGCCATCGACAAACTGATTAGCGCCAGCTGGATTATCCCGATAGTGCCCGCCAATACGGTGCTTCCAGAGTGCGCCGTGGCCATCGATAACGGCAAAATTGTCGACCTCTGCACCCAGCGTGAGGCCACTTTAAAATATGCACCGCGCGAGCATATCGAGCTGCCCGGCAAGCTACTGATGCCGGGGTTAATCAATAGCCACAGCCACAGCGCGATGACGCTACTGCGCGGTTACGCCGATGATCTACCTCTAAAGCGCTGGTTAGAGGAGGCTATTTGGCCGGCAGAGCGCCGGCTAGTCAGCGACGAATTTGTCGCCATCGGCACTCGCTTAGCTTTAGCTGAGATGATCTCTTCAGGCACTACCAGCTTTGCCGATATGTACTTTTTCCCTGAAGCGACCGCACGCGAATCCGCCAGCGCTGGTCTGCGCGCGCTATTGGCGGCACCAATTTTTGATGGTGCCGGTAGTTGGGGGCAAGATGCTGACGATTACATCCACAAAACTCTCAAGCTGCGCGACAACTATAAAAGCCATAGCTTGGTGGAGATCGCCTTCGGCCCACACGCCCCGTATAGCTGCAGCGATACCACTATCCAAAAAGTCGCTACTTTTGCTCAAGAGCTGGACATGGCGGTGATGATTCACCTACATGAAACCGAGCTCGAGATAGCACAATCTGTCGCAGCAAGCGGGAAACGACCCATTGAGAGGGTAGCGCAGCTCGGCCTGCTCGGACCGCGCACACTGTGCGTGCATATGACCTCTGCCAGTGATGAAGAACTTGAGACGTTGCAAAAAAACGGCAGCCATATAGTGCACTGCCCAAGTTCCAACCTAAAACTAGCCAGCGGCATAGCCCCTGTCGCTCGCTATCAGAGTGCCGGCGTCAATGTCGCTATCGGCACCGACGGTGCTGCCAGCAACAATAGCCTGGATCTATTTGCAGAGCTGCGGCTTACCGCCCTGCTAGGCAAGGCAGCTGCCGCCGATGCCGCCGCTATCGACTGCCACCGAGCACTGCGCATGGCGACATTGGACGGTGCCCGCGCGCTTGGCTGGGAGCACAAGACCGGTTCTCTGGAGGTGGGTAAAGAGGCCGACCTGATCGCCATAGACCTCTCGTCACCCGCCCAGCAACCTCTGTATAATCCCGCCTCGCAACTGGTCTACACCGCGGTTGGCAGCTGTGTCAGCCACAGCTGGGTGGCCGGCCAATGCCTTTTGCGCGATGGCCAGTTGATCACGATTAATCAGCGCCAACTACAGCGTGAGGTAGCGGAAAAATGGCAGCCATTGATTGCCGCATTCGAGCAAGACTAACCCTCTAAATCCCAACAGAGAGCACACCCTGATGAGCGAAAAAACCCCGCAATACGACAATGTCGACAGCGCCGAAATTGCAAAGTTTGAAGAGTTGGCGAGCCGCTGGTGGGATACTGAAAGCGAGTTCAAACCGCTTCACGCAATCAACCCGCTGCGTGCCAACTGGATCGATCAGCGCGCGGCTGTTGCCGGAAAAAAACTCCTCGATGTCGGCTGTGGTGGCGGCATTTTTAGTGAATCTATGGCTCAGCGCGGCGCGACGGTAACCGGCATTGATATGGGTGAGGCCCCGCTGAGTGTCGCGCGCCTTCACTTGCTTGAATCCGGCCTGGATATTGACTACCAACAGAGTACCGCCGAGCAGTTGGCCGATTCTCAGCCAGAGCAGTTCGATACCGTTTGCTGCCTTGAAATGCTCGAGCACGTGCCCGAGCCCAGCGCTGTTATCGCCGCCTGTGCAGCACTTGCCAAACCGGGTGGTGAGCTATTTTTCTCAACAATTAATCGCAACCCCAAGGCCTACCTGTTTGCCATCATTGGCGCTGAATACATTTTGCGGCTACTGCCCAAGGGCACCCATGAGTATTCGAAATTCATCCGTCCTGCCGAGCTGGCGAGCTGGGTTCGCGCAGCCGGGCTCGAGCTAGTTGAAATGACAGGTATGCTCTACAACCCCATTACCAAAGAGTACAAACTCAGCAGCAGAGATGTCGACGTCAACTACCTCGTTCATGTACGCAAACCACTGTGATTGAGTTCGACGCACTCATCTTCGACCTCGATGGCACGCTGATCGATACCGCACCCGATTTTATGCGCTCGCTGGAAGTTCAGCTCGACCGGCATCAACGCTCTATGCCACCAGAGCACCTATTGCGCTGCGGTATTAGCGACGGCTCTGCCGGTCTGATTAGCCGCGCGTTTGGCATCGACAATCAACACGTCGAATTCGAGGCGTTGCGCAATGAGTTCTTGGATATTTATTACCAAAAACTGGCCGAAGAGACCGCCCCCTTTGCCGGTATCGACGCGCTGCTCGAAGAGTGCAAAAAGCGATCGATACCATGGTCGATCGCCACTAATAAGCCTTGGCGATATACCGAGCCGGTGTTAGCAGCCCTCGATTTACTGATTCCCGCCGCGGCGGTGATCTGCCCAGACCATGTCGTCAAAACCAAGCCCGACCCCGAGCCGGTATTGCTTGCCTGCAATATCATGGGCGTCAAACCCGATCGTGCAATTATGATCGGAGATCATGTTCGTGACATCGAATCCGGGCAGCGCGCCGGAGCCGCGACGATCGCTGCCGCGTGGGGCTACTTGAGCCCTGATGAAGATGCCGAAACATGGCGCGCAGACCACACCTTGAGCTGCTCGACCCAACTGCACCAATTACTCTTTTCTGACGACGCGCGCAGCGCCAGCTGAACTAGGACAAAAGACCATGCACAGCATAGACCCCAGCCTACACCGACAATTCGCCCCGGCGCCAACTGCGCTTAAAGGGCGCGTTATATTGATAACGGGTGCCGGTAGTGGCATTGGCCGCCAGGCCGCTCTTAGCTGCGCAGAACACGGTGCCCAGGTCATCCTGGCGGGTCGCACGCTGGAGCGGTTAGAGCAAACCTACGATCAGATTGTTGCCAGCGGCGGCGCCGAGCCGATGCTCTACCCGGTTGATCTAGAGGGCGCCAGCACAGAAGATTACCAACAGCTGGCCGCTCTGATTGAAAGCCACTTTGGCAAACTTGATGGGCTGCTGTTAAATGCCGGGATACTCGGCACACGCACCCCTTTTAGCCACCATCGCAGCGATGTCTGGGAGCGTGTATTAAAAGTCAATGTGACTGCACAATGGCTAATGGCGCAGGCACTACTGCCAGTGCTGGAGCTGGCCGAAAACGGCTCGATGATTTTTACCAGCTCCACTGTAGGGCATCAAGCCAAGCCATTTTGGGGTGTCTATGGCGTCTCCAAGTTTGCTCTCGAAGGCATGGCAGCGAGCTGGGCTCAAGAGTTAGCGGGGGTCAGCAAAGTGCGCATTAACGTGATCAACCCAGGGGCTACGCGCACCGACATGCGCGCGCAAGCTTATCCTGCTGAAGACCCGACCGAGCTGGCCTCCCCGCAGGAGATCATGCCCAGCTACCTGTTTTTACTCAGTGATGAGAGCAACGCGATCAGCGGGGCACGGCTCGACGCACAAGGCTAGCGGTCACCGCGAGCGCGCAATTTGCGCTCTTTGCGCTGGCGGATATCGCGCAGCACTGTTTTCTCACTGGCGCGTGGTGGCTTGAGATCTACCGCCCGGCACAGAGACGATACTTGTTTGGGATCTAGCTCAATGAACTCGGCGCGACGCACGTAAGAAGGCAGCTCGATTGGCCCGTAGCTAATCCGCTTCAAGCGACTTACTTCGACACCTTGCGATTCCCACAGTCTGCGCACCTCGCGAGTTTTTCCCTCGGCTAGGGTGACACGGTACCAACGGTTAGCGCCCCCCTCTTCGTCATCACTGCGATGGTGCTGTGGCTTAACGCTATCAAACTTGGCCATACCGTCATCGAGCTCGACACCCTGGGTCAAACGGCGCAACATCGCTTCATCAACGGGACCATGGATGCGCGCCAGATACTCGCGGCGCACCTCGCGCGAGGGGTGCATCAGGCGGTTGGCGAGCTCACCATTATCGGTAAACAGGAGCAAGCCACCGGTGTTGATATCTAGCCGGCCAACTGCAATCCAGCGGCCATGACTTATTCTTGGTAACTTATCAAACACTGTCGGGCGCCCGTCCGGGTCGTTCTTGGAGCAGATTTCTCCCTCTGGCTTGCTGTAGAGCAATACGCGGATAGCTTCGTTGCTGGGCGGTTTAACTAATTTACCATCCACTAAAATGCGGTCATGTGGCTCTGCACGGTCTCCCAACTTGGCGGTATTACCGTTAATAGAAACGCGGCCATCGGATATCCAACGCTCTAATTCTCGCCGTGATCCAAGCCCTGCGGTGGCAAGAATTTTTTGTAATTTTTCACTCATTGATGGTTATCCGTTGCGGCACTGCCGTCTGGGCTTGGCTCGGCATCCTCGCCAGAGGTCTCCGGCACAGGGATTACTGCATTGAGCTCGGCGAGCCCACTATTTGGTGTTTCGACTGCGTCGCCCGAGGGAAGATCGCTATCGCTCGCTTCAGAGTCGTTAGCTGCAGCGCTGGGTTGCGTTTGTGCGGCCAGTGCCAGCTCCAACTCCGGGTCGAGCTGTGCAAAATCTTTCAGCTCACTGAGTGGCGGCAATTCATCGAGGCTCTTGAGATTGAAGTAGTCTAAAAATTGTCGGGTAGTGGCGTACAGAGCCGGCTTGCCCGGCACATCGCGATGTCCGACAACGCGCACCCACTCGCGCTCTTGAAGACTTTTAATAATATCAGAGCTGACTGCAACACCGCGCACTTGTTCGATATCACCGCGAGTCAATGGCTGCCGGTAAGCAACCAACGCCAGAGTCTCTAACATTGCACGAGAGTAGCGTTTGGGCTTCTCTTCCCATAGACGGTTAACCCATTCCGCAAGCTCTTTGCGCACTTGAAAGCGATAACCGCTGGCTACTTGCTGCAGCTCAAAACCACGCTCTTCACAGTGTTGAGCTATGTCCTCCAAAGCCGCGGTTATCTGGTCGCGCGGAGGGCGTTCAAATTCGGTAAAAAGTGCTTCGATTTGGTTGAGCGATAGCGGACGGCCGGCAGCGAGTAGCGCCCCTTCGATGATTTTGGGCAGCAATTCAACATCCACCCAATCACGGCTCGGCTCTTGACCGGCGACATCACTGGAGGAAGCGGCAGCTTGATCAGTTACCCCCTCGCCAGTGTCGAGGGTTTCGGCGTGAATATCAGTAGTATCGGTATCACTCATCATTTTCTATCACTTCTCATTGTTCGGTATTCAGGCGGCGCGCGCTTTGACATGGATCGGCGCGAAGGGCTCACTCTGAACAATCTCAACCAGCGACTCCTTAACCAACTCCATCACCGCTAAGAAGGTCACAACCACACCCAATTTACCCTCAGCCAATTTAAACAGAGCCACAAAAGGCACAAAGGATCGCCCCTGAAGATTCTCTAAAACTTCTGACATGCGCTGGCGAGTAGAGAGCCGCTCAGCTTCAACTTGGTGGCTTTCAAACATCTCAGCGCGCTTGAGCACGTCGGCCAACGCAGCCAGAATCTCGCGCATATCGACATCTGGGTGGGGGCGCGGCTGATGTCGCTCGGGAGCCATAGCACTGCCAGTAAACAGTTCGCGGCCCAGCCGAGGCATCTCATCGATATCCTCCGCGGCATTTTTAAACCGTTCATACTCCTGTAGACGACGAATAAGCTCGGCGCGTGGATCGCCCTCTTCCTCTTGCTCCTCTTGTTGGCGGGGCAGCAACATACGCGATTTGATTTCAGCGAGCATCGCCGCCATCACCAAATAATCTGCCGCCAACTCGAGTTCCACCGCTTGCATCAAGTCGATGTAACCCATGTATTGGTGAGTGATCTCTGCGACATTGATCTGCAGAATATCCAGGTTTTGCCTGCGAATAAGGTAGAGCAAAAGATCCAGTGGGCCTTCAAAGGCCTCTAAAAATATCTCCAGAGCGTCGGGGGGGATATAGAGATCTTTGGGCAGAACCGTCAGCTCGCGCCCTTGCACTACAGCGAAGGGCATCTCTTGCTGATTAGGCTGCGTTGCAGCGCTGACAGCGAGGCCTGCAGCAGTAGCATTTTGGGCAGTTTCAGTTGAGCTACTCAATGTCGAGTTCCATAATTTTAAGAGTGGTTTTAACCGATGATTATACCGCTTATCACCTCAGCCGCCACGCCTCACAAAGTGATTAGATAAAGGCAGAGAAATCTCCATTGCCTTGACGTACCAACTCAGCACTGCCACTACTGAGATCTACCACCGTAGTCGGCTCGAGGCCGCAATGACCTCCATCGACAATGATATCTACATGGTGCTCGAGAGTTTCGCGGATCTCCCACGGATCACTTAGCGGATACTCATCACCCGGCATGATGAGTGTGACACTCATCATCGGCTCTCCCAGTTCAGCCAATAGCGCTTGCGCAATTGGATCACTCGGAACGCGCAGACCAATTGTTTTGCGCTTGGGGTGCTGAAGCCTGCGCGGTACTTCAGATGTCGCAGTCAAGATAAAAGTAAATGGACCGGGGGTAGCCGCTTTGAGCATCCTAAAGTGGCTGTTATCTATTTTGGCGTAAGTCGAAATTTCGGAGAGATCTCGACACATCAACGTAAAGTTGTGGTTTTTATCCAGCTGACGCAGTTGGCGAATTCTATCCAGTGCCTGTTTGTCGCCAATATGGCACCCTATGGCATAGACCGAATCTGTTGGATAAACCACCACCGCTCCACGACGCATACGTTCGGCAACCTGCGCAATTGACCGGCGCTGAGGGTTTTCGGGGTGTATTGAAAAGTAGTCGGCCATCTGTGCTCTCAAAAATTTTTAAAGGCTTGTACAAGCAATGCATTTAACACTGGTTAGATCGATCTATATTGTCGCACAGAAGAGCAAACGGCGCAGACCGCTTCGCCACCGCCAGCAGTTGGCGTACAATGTTAAAAACTTAAATCGGAACACATTTTATGGGTAACAAAGCAGCCGCGACAGAT
>Ga0209137_1003064_pt1 | contig 14240 bp, 12 predicted proteins | sample SaaInl5LU_22_DNA_FD_184642 | JGI IMG/M metagenome (GOLD analysis project Ga0209137, IMG submission 184642) | Marine microbial communities from expanding oxygen minimum zones in the Saanich Inlet - ESP_105LU_22_DNA (SPAdes) (version 2) | ecosystem: Environmental > Aquatic > Marine > Intertidal... | reverse complement strand
AACGCTCTTGAACTTCTGTATCCGGCGTGATTTTAGTCTGCATTACAACTCAGGTTTAGGGTAAGCACGCCGCAATTTTCGCATACCTCCTATCCACCTGTCATAATTCACAGTCTTCGCACCACGATATTGATCCACTTGAGGATGAGGCAGAATTAAGAATCGCTCTTCTTTTATACCTGCCACGACACAATCAGCGACGTGTTGCGGCGTTGCAACGCCATCAACACCGGCTACACCGCCCGCCTCGACACTCTGGATCATCGGGGTATCGACTGCTTGAGGGCACAAAACGCTGACTTTAATGCCGTCGTCGCCGTGCGTAATAGCCAATGATTCAGCAAAGCCAATAGCGGCATGCTTTGTAGTCGAATACGCGGCATCACCAATCTGACTTAACAACCCCGCTGCAGACGCGGTGTTCAAGAAATACCCTTGACCGCGGTCAATCATGCCTGGCAAACACGCACGTGCGGCGTAAATATGAGACATCACATGAATATCCCACATCGCCTGCCAAATACTGTTGGGCGCCGATGTGGCCCACCACTGTGGGCCATCACCTGCGATAATGCCGGCGTTAGAGCAAAACAAGTCGATGCGGCCAAATTGCTCGATGACATCATCGACCATCTTCACAATCTGCGATTCATCGCGCACGTCAACACCAAAGGCTAAGCCAGAAATCGAGTCCGCAACAGACTGTGCTGCCTCTAGATTCAAATCTGCCACAACGATGGCTTCAGCGCATTCGGCATGAAAACGCTCACACAGAGCTTTACCAATACCACTACCACCACCGGTTACGACAACGACGCTTCCTTTGATATCCATGTGCTTATCTCCTAGCTCGCGTAACGGACTTCAGTAAACTCGGTCAAGTGATGCATCGCGTCACCAAACGTCGTTCCAATCATCATTAAGCGCTTGGCATAGTGACCAATATCAAGCTCGTCGGTAATTCCCATACCGCCGTGCATCTGAATCGCTTCGCTGTAAATGAGCTTACCGGCTTTATCAATCATGATTTTCAAGGCCAATAGCGACTCTCGCTTCTCAAGCTTGTCAGCCTCAAAATCGCACACAGCGCGATACAGTAAAGACTTAGTTTGCTCATACGCCATGAATGTTTCGACCATGCGGTGCTGTAGCGCTTGGAAAAACGAAATCTTAACGCCAAACTGCTCGCGAGTTTTTGTGTACTCAACCGTTTTTGAGTTCAATTGACCCATGATACCTAACGCTTCAGCACTTACGGCCAAAATAGCGTCTTGAGTCACTGCATTGATCAATTCCCATGCTGAACCCTCGGCACAAACAGCATTGGTTGCAGGAACACGGACATTGTTAAAACGAACATTGGCTACTACTTGTCCGTCCATCAAACGATAAGATGTCTGCTCAATGCCCTCTGCATCTGCAGGAACCACAAATAAAGACAATCCATCTTTATCTGCTTGCGCGCCGCTGCTTCGGGCCGACACGATCATTTGATTGGCATTAGTGGCATTAAAGACCACCACCTTCTCACCGTTGATAATGCGATCATCACCATCTGCAGTCACAGTGGTCAGCACATCGCTCATCTCGTGCCGGCTTTGACGCTCTAAATACGCGAAAGCTCCTGAGCATGATCCATCAATGACACTCGGGATCAAAGCCTCTTTCAATGCCTCGTTGGTACCTTTCTGTAGTAAACCACCAAACAGTACAACCGTCGCCAAGTAGGGCTCTAAGACCAAACCCTTTCCAAATTCCTCCATCATGACCATGATATCCACCGGACCACCGCCAAAACCACCGTACTGCTCTTCAAAGGGAACCGACAACCAGCCCAACTCTGCGAAAGTTTGCCAGTTGTCCGCACTCATACCACCCTCGCTTGCTGCAATAGCCTTGCGAGTTTCCCAGTCATAATCATCTTGCACATACTTCGCCACGCTGTCGCGCAACATGCTTTGCTCTTCACTAAAATCAAAATTCATGTCTTTATACTCCTAACTTACAGACCAAGTACGGCTTTCGCGATGATGTTTTTCTGAACTTCGTTCGACCCACCATAAATGGTAGATGCACGACCGTACATGAAGGATTGCCGGGCTTGCGAGCCAAACGAATGTCCCAGCACATCAGAGCTTAGATCGTTGGGCAATACACCTTGGTAGTAAGCCGCTAAATCCATGATAAGCGTCTGAGTGGCCTGCTGCATCTCGGTACCTTTAATTTTCAGCATTGACGACTCGGGGCCTGGGGCACCACCACCCGACAAGCTTGCCAAAACACGAAGCTCAGTATACTCAAGCGCCATTAGCTCAATATCAATATCGGCTAAGCGGCTTTGAAAGTTGGGGTTTTCAATCAGAGCTTTACCACCGTTCACTTCCAATGTAGCTAAGCGCTTGATCTCAGATACGGCACGCTTACAGTCAGCGACACCAGCAATACCTGTTCGCTCGTGTTCAAGCAATGATTTAGCAATATGCCAACCACGATTTTCGTCGCCTATTCTATTAGCCACGGGGACTCTAACATTGTTGAACTCTACTTCGTTCAGACTGTGGTGGTTATCAATCGACACAATGGGGTTCACTTTGATTCCCGGAGTCTTCATATCGATCAACAAAAAACTAATACCCTCCTGCTTTTTGCCTTCATTACTTGTTCGCACCAAACAGAAAATCCAGTCTGCGTATTGTGCGTAAGTCGTCCAAATTTTGGCTCCGTTGACAATATAATCATCACCATCGCGCTCAGCTTTCGTCTTCAATGACGCCAAATCGGAACCTGAGCCAGGCTCGGAATAACCCTGACACCACCAATCGTCACTCGCCAAAATGCGTGGCAAAAATTGTTCTTTTTGCTCTGGCGTGCCAAATGAGTAGATCACGGGACCCACCATAGTCAGACCGAATGGCACATTGTCGCGAACGCCTGCCGACGCACGCTCGGAATCGTAAATATATTTCTGCGTGGGCGTCCAGCCAGTACCGCCATACTCAACGGGCCAGCCTGGCGCGATCCAGCCTTTTGCGTGTAGTTTCTTCTGCCATTCAATAACCGCTGCTTTGAAGGTGGTTTTGTCCTTCATGCGATCTTGCAGCTCTTGAGTATATTCCTCGCTGAAAAACGCCCGAACTTCATCCCGGAACGCTAGGTCTTCATCTGAAAATCGTGTATCCACGTTGTATCACCTCTTCTTTGTTAATCTGTAAACATTGATAAAAACGTCAGTAAGCCCGGCAGATCGCTTACGCCACTGGTGGTTACCCTCCCGCTGGCTAAAGCAGCGGGCAAAGAATCATTCTGCGTAACTAATGCCACCCAATCACTCGCATTAACCGTAACCCGCAGAGCATTTGCTTCAGGGCGATCTAATCGATCAATCAACAATACTTGATTACGCACGGTCAGTAAGAACCGTTTACTTTGATCTGGGAAAACAAACTCAACGCTTGCATTGACGCCCGAGCTTTTTGCCGGATTCAACGATACCGTCATGAGCTCTAAGATATTCTCGATTGGGAAGGTCTGCGCATAGGCTAAGCGCTCAGCATCGGTAGGCCTTGGATCGAAAATGAGGGCTTGCTCGAGCTCTAAGGCCTCTGACAAATACCAGTTGCGCGCGTTGGGGTTCACCTGCATAGCCGCCATTGCTCGCAACGCCTGCGCTTTTAAAATACGAGCCTTGCTGTTATTGACATCTGAGCTCACCACGTAATCTGCTAACTCAGCGGCCCACTGTGGATCGCTATCGATGTAGCTTGAAACCTCTTGCAACACCGCTTCTGAGCCCCCCATTAAACCAATTAAACGCTGGGACTTTGCTCGTTTAGGCGTGGGAAACAAATCAATACTGTCACCATCAAACCACCCCATATAGCCTGAATATACGGAGCGCGCGGCCCACTCCAACGTTCCATAGAAAGGTTGAAGCCAAGGGTGCTCAGCTAAATTTTTGGGCAATTGAATCTGCTCAACGATATCGTCTGGACGTAACCCTTCGTTGATCAAACGAATAGTTTGATCGTGCACAAACTGAATGGCATCCGCGTAATCTGTGAGCAGCGCGTTGATGTTTTTTTCACCGACAACGGGCTCGGTATGGCTTGGCACCATGACTTGAGGATTAAGCTTGGCCATCGCCCTAACACTCTCAGACCACTTGCGAACATCGCGATAGGGCGTTCCACGAATGGTGTAGAGGTTAGGAAAGGCCTTGTACACATTATCACCGGGCAGAAGCACCCCGAGCTCTGGGAGCCACACCACGATTTGATCATCGGTTTCGCCCGGGGCATGAATTAAACTCAACTTAACGCCCTCGATCTCCAAATCGAGGCGATCATTAAAGGTCCGATTTGGTGGCAAATAACCCCTTGCACCCAAACCATCTTTTGCAGCGCTTTGTTTTAATTCTGGGCCAATACCGTCGTTAATGATTGCTTCACCACCTTCGGCAAGCCGCTCACCGAACATACGCATAGCGTTCGTTTCGATGGTGGGCAATAAAACGTTGGTGACTCGAGCCACATGCTTAGGGAGTGTCTGATGAGACAATATCTGCACATCTTCTGCGGCAGCAAACACCGAGGCACCCATAATGTGATCGGCATGATTGTGAGTGTAAATAATAGCCTTAACCGGCTTATCGGAATAACGCCTGAACTCTTGCAAAACCGCCTCTGCAGCACCGCGAGATTCGGTGGTATCAACCACAATGGCGCCATCCTGGCCGTCAATCCAAATGCTGTTCGCCAGGGCATAGCCAATGGCGACGTAAACGCCGGGAGCCGGATTCTCTACCCGTTGTTCAAATACTTGACTGTGCTGAACCAGTGCCTCATTACCCAACGCATAACCCGTGCCACCCTTAGGCGATAAGGCCTGATCACCGCATCCCGAAAGAGCTACCGCAAGGTAAAGTGCACTGAGTCTCAGCTTCATTCAATATCACCGATTTGAACTTGGAGTATGATTTTTGGCGAAACAGCAAAGTATCACAGGGAGTTGACACTGACAACACTAAAAAACTCGCAGAAGGCGCCTCTTTGTAAGCTAGGGTACGAGTGAAATTGAACCAAGCAGATACGCTTGTCGACTGCGCTCAGGAGGCTGCGTTAGACGCGCCCTAGCAGCGAAATTTAGTAAAGAAGGCCAAAGAGTTTGCGCTGATAATCCACTGCAATCGGATCGCCTTTACCGAGACTTGCGATGATATCGAGCATACGCTTTTTGGTAGCGCCGTTGTTGTGATCGCGGTTGGTTTTTAATACGAGCATCAGCTGTTCTAGCGCATCTGCATGATGCCCGTCGACGGAATACTGCACAGCCAAATCAACCCTCAAGTCCAAGTTATCAGGGTCCGCTTGCAGCTTAGCCTCCAGAGCCTCTGTTTCGGGCGACTTGGAAGCCTCTTGTTTCAAGGTCAGCTCGGCCATTAGCTGCTCGTAGCGAGCATCACGATCAACAAACCGGATATTCTCGAGTACAGTTTCCGCTTCGGCAAAACGATTACACTGAATCAGCACGTGCGCCAAATTCAGCCCTATATCCAAATCTTGGTCAGAATCATCGTATGCTTTACGCAGTAGGGCTAAAGCACTCTGCTGATCACCCGACTCCATTAATCGTGCGGCTTCCTCTAACGCTGCAGCCCACGGGCTGGGCAAATATTTTTGCAGCAACTCACGCACCTGGGCTTCAGATTGCGCCCCAGCAAAACCGTCGACTGGCTGGCCATTTTGAATCACCATCACAGTCGGTAAACTACGCACACCGAACTGAGCCGCGATATTTTGCTGCTCATCGGCATTCACCTTCGCCAATAGAAATGCGCCCGCATACTCTTGCGCCAACTTTTCCAGTATGGGCATTAATGTTTTGCAGGGACCACACCAATCAGCCCAGAAATCGACGACCACAGGGCGAACATTGGACTCTTCAATGAGAAATCGCATCGCGTTGCTCTCATCAATATTCACGATGTAGTCTGTCATTACGATATCCTCACTTAAGGTTTAAAACGTCTTGCATGTCGTAAAGGCCGGCAGGCTTTTTGACCAGCCAATGAGCCGCTCTGAGCGCACCACGAGCAAACGACATACGACTGGAAGCTTTGTGGGTAATCTCTACACGCTCACCGTCAGCGGCAAATAGCACTGTGTGGTCACCAACAATATCACCAGCGCGCACGGTCGAAAACCCAATGGTATCGCGGTCTCGTGCTCCGGTTTGACCTTCACGTCCGTATACAGCAACTTCAGCCAAATCTCGACCCAGGGCATTTGCAACCACACCGCCCATGCTCAAAGCTGTTCCTGAGGGTGCATCTACTTTATGCCGGTGATGCGCTTCAATGACTTCAATATCAACATCATCGCCAAGCACTCTCGCCGCCATATCGAGCAACTTAAAACACAGATTCACACCGGTGCTAAAATTGGAGGCTTTACACACAGGAATTTGCTGTGCTGCAGCTTTGATCTGGACTTCTTGCTCGATGGTAAAACCTGTCGTTCCAATCACTATCGCTGTGCCGCTACTTTTACAGGTTTTCACGTGCTCTAGCGTCGCCGCAGGCGATGAAAAATCAATCAACACGTCAATGTCGGCAACAAAATCACTCACTGATCCCGTAATGGCGACGCCTAGTTTACCCAAACCAGCCAGTTCTCCGGCATCAGCACCAATCAATGAGCTCTCGGGTCTCTCGGTTGCGCCCGCCAAGCTCAACTCGTCGTGCTGCGCGATTGCCTCTATTAACGTTCGCCCCATTCGTCCAGCAGCGCCAATAACACCTACTCTTATACTCATAATTTCATATCATCAAAGAAACTCTTGACGCCTTCAAACCAACTCGTTTGCTTAGGTGACTGCTTCTTACCGCCCTCAGTCAAACTCTCTTGAAACGTCTGCAGAAGCTCCTTTTGATGCTTACTGAGCTCAACCGGCGTTTCCACAGTGACACGACATAACAAATCACCGACAGCACCACCACGCACCGGTTTGACGCCTTTCCCGCGTAAACGGAACATCTTACCGGTTTGTGTGCCTTCTGGGATCTTCAACTTAACGCGCCCTTCCAGAGTCGGCACTTCAAGCTCTCCGCCTAAAGCTGCGTCGGCAAAGGTGATTGGCACGTCACAGTATAGGTGCTTACCATCGCGCTCAAAGATCGAGTGCTGGCGCACCGACATTTCCACGAATAAATCGCCTTTTGGACCGCCGTTAGGTCCAGCTTCGCCCTCACCCGATAAGCGAATACGATCGCCGGTATCGACGCCTGGCGGCACCTTAACCGATAGCGTCTTAGTGCGCTCTACGCGACCCTGGCCTCGACAGGTTCCGCAGGGGTCACTTATCGTTTTACCACGACCACGACAGCTCGGGCAGGTTTGTTGAACCTGAAAGAAACCCTGTTGCATGCGAACTTGCCCGACACCGCCGCAGGTATCGCAAGTTTTAGGACTAGAGCCCGGCTTCGCACCCGATCCATCACAGGTGTCGCACGAATCCAGCGTCGGAACCTTAATTTCAACCGTTTTCCCGCTGACCGCATCTTCAAGAGAAATGTCTAGGGTGTAACGTAAATCCGAACCGCGCTGAGGTCCTGAGGACCGACCGCGACCACCGCCGAAAATATCGCCGAAAACATCTCCGAAAATGTCGCCAAAACCGCCCTCATTGAAACCGCCACCGCCGCCGCCGGCTGATCCATCAACAGCTGCATGACCAAAACGATCATAGGCCGATCGTTTCTCTTTATCGGTCAGAACCTCGTAGGCTTCGGTTGCCTCTTTAAACTTTTCGTCTGCTTTAGGGTCATCCGAGTTTCGATCCGGATGGTATTTCATCGCAATCCGACGATAAGCCTTCTTAATATCTTTCTCGTCGGCGTTTTGAGCAACCCCTAGCACTTCATAATAATCGCGTTTTGACATGGCACTTCAATCGCATTCAGTTAGCAACAGCTTACACTGTCTTTGATAATCTAATTACGACAACGCGGGCACTAAGACCCGCGCTGACGTTTCATTGTACACCGGCACTCGGTGTCGAGCCCGTTCAGATGACAAATTACTTTTTGTCGTCTTTCACTTCTTCGAACTCAGCGTCTACGGCATCATCGGCTCCGGCATCTTGAGCTTCTGCACTCTGTGCTTGCTCGCCCGCTGCCGCTTGTGCTTGGTACATCTTTTGCGCAACAGGGCCAGTCGCTTCCGTCACCTTGGTAGCCGCAGCATCAATCGCGCCTTTATCGTCTCCTTTCAAGGCCTCTTCAGCTTCCGCTATTGCCGCTTCAATCGCTGCTTTCTCATCTTCAGTCGCATGTTCACCTGCTTCTTTCAGGGTGTTTTTAGCAGCGTGGACCATACCTTCACAGCTGTTGCGTGCTGAAATCAAAGCCTCGAACTTAGCATCTGCTTCGGCATTCGCCTCAGCGTCACGCACCATGGCTTCGATTTCATCATCCGATAAGCCGCTAGAGGCAGTAATACGAATGGACTGCTCTTTACCTGTAGCCTTGTCTTTCGCCGATACATTCAAAATACCATTCGCATCCAAATCGAAGGTCACCTCAACCTGAGGCATGCCTCGTGGCGCAGGCGGAATATCTGCGAGGTCAAAACGACCCAAAGACTTATTCTGAGCCGCTTGCTTGCGCTCGCCCTGCACCACGTGAATGGTTACGGCAGTCTGATTGTCATCTGCTGTCGAAAACACCTGCGACTTCTTCGTCGGAATGGTCGTGTTCTTCTCGATCAGAGGCGTAGCCACGCCACCCATGGTCTCGATACCCAAGGTCAGGGGCGTTACATCTAACAGCAATACGTCTTTAACATCGCCCGACAGCACCGCGCCTTGAATTGAGGCGCCTACCGCCACCGCTTCATCGGGGTTTACATCCCGACGAGGCTCTTTACCGAAGAAGTCAGTGACCGCTTTTTGTACCAGAGGCATACGGGTCTGACCACCCACCAAAATCACATCGTTGATTTCACTGGGGCTAAGACCAGCGTCTTTCAACGCCACCTTAACCGGCTCAAGTGAACGTTTCACTAAATCTTCGACCAACGACTCTAACTTGCTGCGTGACAGCTTCACAACCAAGTGCTTAGGCCCAGTCGCGTCCGCCGTAATGTAAGGCAAGTTAACCTCGGTTTGCTGTGAGCTCGACAACTCGATCTTGGCTTTTTCCGCCGACTCTTTTAGGCGCTGAAGCGCTAAGGGGTCGTTGTGCAAGTCAATCCCGTTTTCTTTCTTAAACTCTGCGGCCAAGTACTCAATCAAGCGCAGGTCAAAGTCCTCACCACCCAGGAATGTATCGCCGTTCGTCGCCAACACTTCGAACTGATGCTCGCCATCCACTTCGGCAATCTCGATGATCGAAATATCGAAAGTACCACCACCGAGGTCATAAACAGCAACAATGTTGTCGCCACTTACTTTGTCCATGCCATACGCAAGAGCAGCAGCGGTCGGCTCGTTAATAATACGCTTTACCTCTAAACCAGCGATCTTCCCCGCATCTTTAGTGGCTTGTCGCTGCGAATCGTTAAAGTACGCAGGCACCGTGATTACCGCCTCGGTAACTGGCTCGCCTAGGTACTCTTCGGCCGTCTTCTTCATTTTCATCAGAACTTGCGCAGAGACCTGAGGAGGTGCCATTTTTTTGCCTTTGGCTTCTACCCACGCGTCGCCGTTGTCTGCACCGACAATCGTATAAGGCACCATTTTGATGTCTTTCTGAACCACGTCGTCAGTAAACTTGCGTCCAATCAAACGTTTTACCGCATACAACGTGTTTTTGGGGTTGGTTACCGCCTGACGTTTTGCGCTCTGTCCAACGAGAATTTCACCGTCCTCGGTGTAACCAATAATCGACGGCGTGGTGCGATCACCCTCTGAATTCTCGATAACACGAGGCTTATCACCATCCATAACTGCGACACATGAGTTCGTTGTGCCTAAGTCGATTCCAATAATTTTACCCATAATATTTCTCCTACGCGCGCTCTCTTGAAGCACTTAACATTTCGTTGGTTTCTATATGGGCCCGCGCCAGATGATTTCAAGGGGCCCATCGAAAAAAGGCTTAATCCGCCTTGCTGACCATTACCATGGCGGGACGAATTAATCGGCCGTTCAGGGTGTAACCTTTTTGCATCACTGCAATGACTGTATTTGGCTCAACCTCGGGGTTAGGAACCATACTCATCGCTTGATGCATCTGCGGATCGAAAGGCTCGCCGTGGGGATCTAGGGCCTCGACGTTAAACTTCGTAAGCACATCGGAGAAACTTTTCAAAGTTAATTCAATCCCTTCAACAATCGGCTTTGCCGACTCGTCTTCCGGATTTACAACGCTCAGCGCGCGCTCAAGATTATCTGCTACCACAAGCACTTCTCTCGAAAACCCCTCAAGCGCAAACTTTCGAGCCTTTTCAATTTCTTTTTCTGCACGACGCTGCGAATTGATGGCATCGGCTTGAGCACGTAAAACAGCCTCTTTAGCCTCGCCTAACGCTTGCTCCAACGACTCGATTTGCTCTTCCGTACTGATTTGCTCTGCTTCGACAGACGCCTCAACTTCGGCGCTTTCGACCGATTCTGACTGCGTGTCTGCTTCGTTTACTTCAGGTTGTTCGTGGTCTTTTTGGTCACTCACGGCATTCCCCTATCAATCACATCAAATTAAAAACACAATACTTCACGTGATATAAGGTCGATCTGTTTTTTTTCAAGGGTTTAATGAGACAGTGCTTGACTTAGCATCCGAGCTGTAAGATCAACAATAGGAATAACGCGGCTATACTCCATACGCGTGGGGCCAATAACGCCAAGAACCCCCAGTGTTTTCTTGCCGTCGCCATACGGCGCTGTCACCAACGAGAAGTTACCTAAAGCGTTAAAACCTGCTTCTTCGCCAATAAAAATTTTCACGCCATCTGCTGCCGAAGAACGCTCCAGCAAATGCAACACATCTTTTTTACTTTCTAGGGCTTGAAATAGGCTTTTCAAATGCTCGAGCTCTTCTGGCGAGGCGGATTCAAGTAGTCGTGATTCGCCAGCCATTAAGTAATCTTCACGCCCCACTTCACCAACATTCAGGGCTTTATTTGCAAATGCCAGGGTATCTTCCATATATCGGTCGATACGTGACTTCGCATCGCGGAGCTCGTGCGCGATAATGCTTTCAATTTCATGAAAGGTCCGTCCCGAGAATCGATCGTTGATCATAAACGCTGCGGCTCTCAGCTGCTCTACGTCAAACGGCTGGTGCGTATGAATAATCTTGTTTTGCACCTCATGCTGATTCAGCACGAGAATGACCAACACTCGATTACCCGAAAGCGGCAAAAATTCAACCTGCCGAAACTGTGCCGCCCCCGGTCGGGGCACTGTCACCAAGCCAGCCTGCGCGGTAATATCGGCCAGCAGGCTAGATGTTACCTGCACCAAATCACGTGAGCTTCGACCCGGACTCAATTCGTTTTGCAATGCCTGAAACGTAGCAGCATCCGGCATATCGACTTGCAGCAATGAGTCGATATAAAGACGGTACCCCGCCGCCGTTGGGACTCTACCCGCCGAGGTGTGGGGTGCGTGCAAGTATCCGCGATGCTCAAGGTCGGACATGATATTTCGAACAGTCGCGGCACTGACGGGCAAACCAGCTTCCTGTCGAACTGTGCTTGATCCGACAGGCGCGCCCTCTTGAATGTAACGCTTCACCAAGGCCTGCAACACAAGTTGTGATCGCTCGGATACGTCTTTTGTTTTCATGCCATTATTTACTCTTAGAACGCGCCTAGGTATACCCTACTCTGCGCTTTCAGGCTAGTCTATTGCGGTCAATTTGAATCAATTTGCACCAGCGAATTCTCATGACATACTAAGCGAGTAATCTGCGACTTGGTATACTCTTAAGCGCATTATAAGGACGCCGCGCATGCTTACCCACATTCACATTAAAAATTTCGCTGTCGTCGAGGACCTTGCTATCGATTTCGATGCGGGTATGACAGTGATTACAGGTGAAACAGGGGCGGGCAAATCCATATTAATCGATGCCCTTGGATTGTGCTTAGGTGATCGAGCCGACTCCAGCAGCGTGCGGTACGGTACCGACAAAGCAGAGATTGTTGCGACCTTTAATTTGACGGGCTTGCGGCAGGCACAGGCATGGTTGGCGGCGCATCATCTGGATAGCGACGAAGAATTAATTCTCAGACGTATTGTGACCAGCGAAGGACGCAGCAAAGCCTTCATTAACGGTGTGCCTTGCACGGCTCAACAGTGTAACGAAATTGGCGAATTTTTGGTCGACATACATGGGCAACACGAACACCAGTCGTTAATGAACAAACGTACACACAGGCATATTCTTGACGCGCTCATCAATGACTCCGAATGTTTAGCGAGCGTTAATGGATTGGCGCGCGAGTACCGGATATTGAAACAAGAGCTCGAATCGCTCACCCAAGGCGACACGGACAATGAAGAGGCTAAAGCGTTTCTAGAATATCAAATCGAAGAGTTGCAAAGCGCCATCCTCAGCCCAGAAGACCTTGAAAGCCTCGAGCAAGAACAAGACCTGCTGAGTCAAGGTGAAACACTCATAAAACAACTATCAGAGGCCGCGCATCACTGCGAGCAGCAGGCAGACGGCCTACGTCACGCTGCCAAACTATTAGAAGCTGGATTACGCTCTGGTGTTACGAGTGAAGCCTATGAACTTCTCAATTCGGCCTTGATACAGATTGATGAGGCTCGGCGCGATCTTGAACGTCGTTCCGACACACTAGAACTGAATCCAGAGCGACTGCAAGAAATTACCGATCGGCTCGATAAAATTTATGAACTGGCACGTAAACATCGCACGCAACCACAAAACCTAGATGAAAAACTGACAACCTTCGCATTTGAACTAGAAGCGCTTGTGGGCACCGACGATCGTATCAGCTCGCTCAAGGTCGAGCTCAAGAAAGTAAAATCCAATTACGACCTCGCCGCACAGGAGCTCTCTAAAAAACGGGTGGAAGCAGCTTCCCAATTGAGAGCGAAGGTGCATGATCAACTACAAACGCTGGCCATGGGGCAATGCCGATTTGGTGTTGCACTGAACCCTCTTCTAAGTGATATGCCATCACCCTATGGTGCCGAAGAGATAGAGTTCAAGATTGCCACCCAAAGCCAAGGTGACTTGAAAGCTCTCTCCAAAATAGCGTCTGGAGGTGAACTTTCGCGCATCAGCTTAGCAATACAGGTGGTCACCGCTCAGCAAGCAGTAACACCCACGCTCATTTTCGACGAGGTGGACGTTGGGATCGGAGGAGCGACCGCCGATATTGTGGGGCAGCGACTTCACAGTTTAACGTCGCACTCACAGGTGCTCTGCGTTACCCATTTGGCGCAGGTAGCAGGGCAAGGGGACAACCATTTACGCATTTCAAAAACCCAGTCAGATGCAGCCTCACACACCGTGATTGAGGTTTTGTCTCGCGATCAAAGGATTGAGGAAATCGCCAGAATGGTGGGGGGGATCAATATCACCGAGCAAACCAAAGCCCATGCGGCGCAGTTACTCAGGTAAAAATAGCGGCAGCGTTATTTTTTGCGAACGTACAGAACCAAAGAATGATCTTCCAGATCAAACCCATGCTCGGCGGCGATTTGGTGCTGACGCTCTTCAATTACTGGATCGGTGAATTCAATCACTTCTCCGGTATCCATGCACACCATGTGGTCGTGGTGCTCTCCCTTGGCCATTTCGTAAACGGAGTGACCTGCCTCAAAATTATGGCGCGCAACCAAGCCGGCAGATTCGAACTGGGTAAGCACTCGATAGACGGTGGCTAAACCCACCTCCTCCTCGGCTTCTAACAGTGCCTTGTAAACATCCTCAGCACTCATGTGTTGCCCCTGCGCTGAGCTTGCCTCGAGGATTTGCATGATTTTAAGGCGCGGCAAGGTGACCTTGAGACCCGCTTTTTTCAATTCTTGGTTTTCAAAAGACATATTAGGGGTTCTCTCTATCGCTTAAGGCCAGTATGATGCCACTGCACTGACTATAGTTAAAGGTTTCTTACAATGCGTCTCATTCTCATCGCCATTATAACCGCAATTACCCTATCTGGCTGTGGTTTCGTTGGTTTTCCGGGCGTATATCGAATCGGCATCGAGCAAGGCAACGTGGTCACTCAAGAAATGGTCGATCAATTAAAGCCTGGCATGAC
>Ga0209137_1003063_pt1 | contig 14241 bp, 13 predicted proteins | sample SaaInl5LU_22_DNA_FD_184642 | JGI IMG/M metagenome (GOLD analysis project Ga0209137, IMG submission 184642) | Marine microbial communities from expanding oxygen minimum zones in the Saanich Inlet - ESP_105LU_22_DNA (SPAdes) (version 2) | ecosystem: Environmental > Aquatic > Marine > Intertidal... | reverse complement strand
CTCTGATGTGCAAGCGAAATGTACGAATTCACCCACGGCTGCCAGTTCATCATTGGAGGATATTCTCTCTTTGATAAAATATTCGACCGCTTTTACATCATGGTTGGTCGTGCGCTCTATCTCTTTAATGCGCTCAGCGTCAGCTAGCGAGAAGTCAGCCACGAGTTGATCAAGAAGTTGGTTAGCAGCAGTGCTCAGTGTTGGAACTTCAGTAATTGCATTGTGTGCTGCGAGTTTCTGCAGCCAACGTACTTCAACCTCTACGCGAAAGCGGATAAGACCGAATTCACTAAAGATTGAGCGTAGGTCAGAAGTCTTGCTGCCGTAACGGCCATCTACCGGAGAAACGGCAGTTAATGCGCTTAGTTCCATGTCTGGTGGTCCTATGTCGTGTCAGAAGTTTATCTAGCGCTCAAGCGTCGTTATTGAATCGTTTTAATCATCCAAGTTGACCCCTTTAATTAGATCGCTAACTAGCGAATGAATGCTTCGCAAGCTTTGCAGAAGTAGATTACACAGGGGTAGTTTGACGTGTTAAAACTCGAGTCTTCAAAACACTTCACGTTGTGAGCGTAACGAAAGAGGCTAGCGATTTTAAGTGGGCATAATCTTAGCAAAAACTGCCACTATGCGCACCTGTTGAAACCTACCTTAAAAGGTTTACGCCGCAATAATTATTATCGATGTAAACCCGTTAAACACCTTTATATTGTTGGGGTTTATAGAGCACGCATCAACAACAGGGGTTAACATCAAGCTATGGCCAGCCACTTGGGTCCAACAGTAGGGCGTAAGTGAGTGACTAAAGCATCACCGCACCCAAAAACACTCTTTCAAAAGCAACTCTTTCAAAAGAGCCCTTTCAAAAGCGACGTTTTCAAAAATAACGAACCATTAAGCGTTTAGTTGCTTAAGCGGTTCACGCAGGCGCGCACGTAAGAACAGAAAATGCCAGCGGTGCCCGCCAACCTGTTTCCATAACATTGCTGAACGTATACCGGCTAAAAGAAGGGCTCTGATTCGGGCCGCGTTCTCTGTATTCTGTAATTGGCGTGGATCGCCCTGAACCTGTATGCGGAAACTGAACTGACTAATCGTGTCCTGATAAAGTTGATCTAACCCCGCTATGATAGCGCCGTGTGTAAATCGCGACGGATTATCTGCCTGCGCTTGGTCCTGATTGGATGCTGAGAAGAATTCGGCTTTCTTCTCCAAGCCCTCAAGTCGCTCACCAATAAGGGTTAGGAATTTTGGGTTTTTAGCCAGTTTTCGTTCAAGGGCAATCATGCTCAGTGCATACCGGGTTATGTGTGGCGTCATTGGGTTGCCACTCTTATCCAGCGAGCGTTGCAGTGTTTTAAGGCCAGTACTTAGGTTAAAGCGCAGCTGTTGACGGCCACCGTAGACATCCTCGGTTGCTTTTGGATTGGTCACAAATAGGCTGGCAATACTGGCTTCTAGGGCGTCCTGTGATACCAATCCTTGGCGAGCGATATGGTCAACGAGTGTGGCGGCTTGGAATATACCGGCAAGCGCCATAGTTTGTTCAAGAGATGCGCTGTACATATATTTTTACTTCCAATAAAGATCACGTGAACTGTATTCGATAACGCCACCGCCAAGGCAGAGTTCATTTTGGTACAACACCAAGGATTGTCCCGGCGTGACTGCGCGCTGCTTCTCCTTGAATATAACGCGGTACCCCCCCTCGAAAGGCTCTAGGGTGCACGCTTGGTCAGCTTGGCGATAGCGCACTTTTGCATGGCAGTTAAGCGGTAATTGAGGTGGCGAACCACTGATCCAGAAGATCTCACTCGCGAATAGCCAATCGCTGTAGAGCAACGCGTTCTCTTGGCCTTGGACAACGATCAACTCGTTCGTTGTAAGATTCTTACCAGCAACAAACCACGGGATTTCAGGGTAATCTGCAAGTCCACCAATGCCCAAGCCTTGGCGCTGTCCAAGGGTGTAATACATAAGCCCCTGGTGTTCACCAATGCTGTCCCCGTCGGGGGTGACTATTTTACCTGGTTGTGCGGGTAAGTAGCGTTTTAAAAAATCACTGAAACGGCGCTCCCCGATAAAACAGATACCGGTGCTGTCTTTCTTTTTGGCGGTCGCAAGCTCTAACATGTCAGCAATCTCGCGGACCTTTGGTTTCTCAAGTTCACCAACAGGAAAGAGTGTCATGGCAAGTTCTTGCGACCCCACTTGGTGCAGAAAATAGCTTTGATCCTTGTTAGGATCTAGCCCTTTCAGTAGGGCTGCTTTTCCATCGCGCTCACCGCAACGGGTATAGTGCCCGGTCGCTATTTTGTCAGCACCCAGTAGTTGGGCATACTCCAGAAAAGCTTTAAATTTAATTTCGCGATTACATAGAATATCGGGGTTAGGCGTTCGTCCCGCCTTATATTCTTCAAGAAAGTGTTCAAACACGTTATCCCAATATTCAGACGCGAAGTTGGCTGTGTGTAGATGGATCCCAAGTTTGTCGCATACTGCCTGTGCGTCAGCAAGATCAGCCAACGCGGTACAGTATTCGGTACCATCATCCTCATCCCAGTTCTTCATAAATAGGCCTTCGACCTGATAACCCTGTTGTTGCAACAGGTAGGCGGAGACTGAAGAGTCGACACCGCCGGACATGCCGACGATCACTTTGGGGTTAGTCTTTGTAGTCATACAACTAGGTGTCTATTCCTGAATAAAATCGAGCGGGAAACGTCGGCCGCTTAGGTAGTCGTCAATGCACTCAATAACGTAGGGAGAGCGCAGATTATCGGCCATGGCAATCTCATCACGGCTAAGCCAGAGTGAGCGAATAATCCCCTTGTCTAGTACGGCGTTTTCGACTTGTCTGATCGCTTTTGCGATAAAGCAGATTCGATGAAAGGTTAGCTTATTGTCTGGGGTACGATAGACATATAGCCCAAGTAACGCTTCAGGCTCGGCGTGATAACCGGTCTCTTCAAGTACCTCGCGGCGCAAGGCTTGCTCTATCGACTCACTCTCTTCGAGGTGACCGGCCGGCTGATTCAATACAGGACGGCCATTAATCATCTCTTCAACTAGAAGAAATCGACCCTCTTGCTCAATAATAGCGGCGACTGTGCTGCGGGGTGTCCAGCGCGTTGTAGAAGTTGAATTAGACATGAATAGTTTATCTAAGCAAAACGAGCGCTTATGATACCAGCTTTACAGTCGAGTGGTTGATTCAATTAGCTGAGGGTCTCGTTTTCATGAGCAATTATATTGAGGTTACAACAGCACCGTTAGATATATCCACAGCACTGGCGTGGTTGAAAGAGTCTCCCAGTGGAGTAGGGGCTTTGGTTAGTTTTACCGGATTGGTTCGTGAGCTAGACGATGCAGAGCTGGAGTCTATGGAACTTGAACACTATCCCGGTATGACCGAAAAGGCACTTGAGAACATTACCGCTCAAGCACGCGAACGTTGGCCTTTGAAACGCGTTTGGATTGTTCATCGCGTGGGACAGATGCGCTTAGCCGATGAAGTTGTTCAAGTCGCTGTAAGTTCAGCGCACCGTAAGGCGGCCTTTGAAGCGGCCAGTTTCATAATGGACTATTTAAAACGTGATGCGCCTTTCTGGAAGCGCGAGGTGAGCGATCAGGGGGCCGTTTGGGTCGAGCAGAAAGGGACTGATCTGGATGCCGCTGAACGTTGGCGCAATCGATAAGATCGATTTAAATTAGCGCTTGCGTGCCCGTTTAGTATTCGGATGCTGCTGTGGGCGCTGTTTTAAACGATTGTGTTTTGACCCTGTATTTCCCGAAGTCGGTACATTGATCTGTTCGACGCGCCACTCACCGGGTGCTAACCCTTCGATGCTCCAAGAGCCTATTGCCACACGGATCAGTCGTAGGGTTGGAAAGCCCGTCGCAGCCGTCATTCGTCTTACTTGGCGGTTACGACCCTCAGTTATTTCGAGTTCAATCCAGCTAGTGGGCTGATTCTGGCGTTGGCGAATGGGTACTGATCGTTCCCATATATCAGGCGCATCGATGCGTTTTGCTTTTGCAGGACGTGTCTGACCATCTTTTAGGCTTATCCCTGTCTCCAATTGCGTCAAAGCGATATCACTAACCTCGCCCTCAACCTGAACCCAATAGCGTTTAGATAGTTTGAATTTAGGGTTGGCGAGTCGGTGCTGAATCGCACCATCGGCTGTCAATATCATTAAGCCTTCAGAGTCAAAGTCAAGACGACCGGCAGCGTAGATATTAGGTATGTTGATGAAATTGGCCAGTGTTTGACGCCCTTGTGTATCAGTGAAGGTCGATAAAACGTTAAACGGCTTGTTGAGCAGATAGACGTCGGACAAAAGGGGCTCCATTTTAAGAAAACACGTATCTCAAGTAGACAAGTGTAAAGCAGTTAGTTGAAGGAATCTGCGAATACGTTCAGTTTGGCTCAGCCTGCCTTGTAACGCCCAATTGCGCATGTCCGCAGCTGTCTTTTTCATGGGCTCTCGTAAACTTTTTTCGGCGTTGAGACCTAAAATTCTTTTGCCATCAAATCATAGATCAAATCCGTTATTGCCATATATCCGTAATAGCAGACAGTGAGTCGATTATTCTGATGTGCATGGCTTCTTGATGAGCTAAATTGTAAAAAAATTAATTATAAATCAGATCATTAAATGTCTACCCAGGCTTGATGCGATTTGATTTTGTACGGCTTCAAAAACAGGGTTTTGGCATTTAGTAAAAGGAGTTTAACCAGTGCGTGTTAACTGTGCTAATGTCCAATTCAATAGTGCTGCTATTCATAAATAATCGCATGAGAATTTTACATGCAGGGGTTGTTAAGCAGTGTTGGAAACACCAACTATACTCAGAGCAGAGCCCGAATATGTCCGATAGGCGTTTTGCATGTTTAGTAACGGATTTTTGTAAGTGATGAATGTATTCGGTATGAATAAGTTTGATGTAATAACGAACCAGCAAGACGAAGAGAGTCAAGGGCCAGACTACAACCCTCTAGCGAACGTTGCAGAGGCAAAGCCTGAGCTAAAACGCCCATCAATGTACCGTGTCGTTCTTTTAAACGATGATTATACGCCGATGGAGTTTGTTGTTCAGGTGTTAATGACCTTCTTTAACCTTAATGAGGAGAAAGCCACGCAAGTGATGTTGGCGGTTCACACTCAAGGCAAAGGGGTTTGCGGTATATACAGCCGCGATGTGGCAGAGACAAAAGCGACGCAAGTTAACCAGTTTTCACGACAGAACAAGCACCCACTGCTATGTGAAGTAGAGAAGGTGTAAGGGGCAATACATGTTGAACCGTGAGTTAGAAGAGACACTAAGCACAGCTTTCCGTGATGCACTGCACCGCAGGCACGAATTTATGACCGTTGAGCATCTGCTTTTAGCACTGCTCGATAACCGCCAAGCAATAGAGGTTCTGCATGCCTGTGGCGTCGAAGTTGAACGGCTTCGAGATCAGTTAAAACGTTTTGTCGATGAGACAACACCCCTTCTTCCAGAGAATACGCCTGAAGCAGAGACGCAGCCAACATTGGGCTTTCAGCGGGTGCTGCAGCGTGCTGTTTTTCATGTCCAGTCCTCGGGTAAATCTGAAGTGACGGGGGCAAATGTTCTGGTTGCCATTTTCAGCGAGAAAGAGAGCCACGCAGTTTATGTACTGCAAATGCAAGGGGTAGAGCGACTCGACGTAGTTAACTTTATTTCCCACGGCGCCTCCGAAATTGAGAGCAATCAAGAGCGTACTGACGAGACAAGCGAAGCGGCCGAAACCAGCGCTAACGAGTCCTCAAGTGCCCTCAGTCAATATGCAGTCAACCTTAATCAGCAGGCTGCAGAGGGGCTGATTGATCCTCTAGTCGGTCGCGATGCCGAGGTGGAACGCGTTGTCCAAATTCTCTCACGTCGGCGCAAAAACAACCCGCTGTTGGTTGGTGAGGCCGGCGTAGGTAAAACAGCCATCGCTGAAGGTTTGGCAAAGTTGATTATCGAGGAAGATGTACCGAGCGTGATTGCAGACTCGGTTGTCTACTCATTGGATTTAGGGGCTTTACTGGCCGGTACTAAATACCGCGGCGATTTTGAAAAGCGGTTAAAAGCGCTATTGAATGAGATCAAGCAGAAGCCAAATTCAATTCTGTTTATTGACGAGATTCATACCATTATCGGTGCGGGTGCAGCCTCGGGTGGATCAATGGATGCCAGCAATCTGCTTAAACCCATGCTGAGTTCTGGTCAGATCCGGTGTATAGGTTCTACAACCTTCCAAGAGTTTCGCGGCATCTTCGAAAAAGATCGTGCTCTGGCCCGTCGTTTCCAAAAGGTGGACGTACTTGAGCCGAGTGTTGACGATACCTATCAGATACTCAAAGGGTTGAAGTCACGTTTTGAAGAACATCATGATATCCGTTACAGCGATGAAGCCTTGCGTGTTGCAGCAGAGCTTGCCGAGCGTTACATCAATGACAAGCATTTGCCCGATAAGGCCATCGACGTCATCGATGAGGCCGGAGCTTATCAACGGTTGCAGACTCCGGAGAACCGCGTAGAGGTGATTGGCGTTGAGCAAGTAGAGGCAATAGTTGCCAAGATAGCGCGCATTCCACCTAAGAGTGTTTCAAGTTCAGATAAACAACAGCTTTCGAAGCTTGATTCAAGTCTGAAAATGGTTGTTCTGGGGCAGGATCAAGCGATCGATACGCTGGCCGCCGCTATTAAGCTCTCCCGAGCAGGTCTCAAAGAACCTAATAAACCGGTTGGTAGTTTCCTGTTTGCAGGTCCTACAGGTGTGGGTAAAACTGAGGTTACTGCCCAGTTGGCGCGTATTATGGGAATAGAGTTGATTCGTTTTGATATGTCTGAGTACATGGAACGTCATACGGTATCTCGCTTAATCGGCGCTCCTCCTGGCTATGTTGGTTACGATCAAGGCGGTCTTCTAACTGAAGCCATTACCAAGAACCCACATGCGGTGCTGCTGCTCGATGAGATTGAAAAAGCGCATCCTGAGGTCTTTAACTTACTATTGCAGGTGATGGATAACGGTACATTGACTGATAACAACGGTCGTAAAGCGGACTTCCGTAACATCATTCTAGTTATGACAACCAATGCTGGCGCAGAGGCGATGAGCCGTCCGAGTATCGGCTTTACGCGTCAGGATCATAGCTCAGATGGTATGGAGGCGTTGAAACGTCTCTTTACACCGGAGTTCCGTAACCGTTTAGACGCGGTGGTACAGTTTAAAGCACTCTCTCTCGATATCGTGCGCGGTGTCGTAGATAAGTTCTTAACCGAGTTACAAGCACAGTTGGATGAGAAGCGTGTAACAATTCATGCCTCTGATGCAGCACGTGACTGGCTTGCCGAGCATGGCTACGACGAAAAAATGGGTGCACGTCCAATGCGACGTCTAATTCAAGAGAAGATCAAAAAACCGCTTGCCGAAATGATTCTCTTTGGGGAGTTATCTGAAAACGGTGGTGAAGTAGAGATTCAAGTGAACGGTGATGGGGAGCTGTCGCTGGAAGTTGTCGCAGAGGTGGTCGCATAGCGACCACACTCTAACTGATAGCTGGCTTAGCGAGCGCGGTACACTATACGGCCTTTGTTTAGGTCGTATGGTGTGAGTTCCACTTTAACCTTGTCACCAGTCAAAATACGGATGTAGTTTTTACGCATTTTGCCGGATATATGAGCCGTCACAACGTGACCGTTTTCCAGTTCAACTCGGAACATTGTGTTTGGAAGGGTATCAACTACCGTTCCTTCCATCTCAAACGCTTCTTCTTTAGCCATTCACTCTCAACCTTAGGTGATTAAATTCTGCACCGGGTGCAATATAAATGCCTGTTATGCAAGCAATTGCCTTACCCTAAATCGATGGGGTTGTCCGGAAAGCGGCATATTTTGCACTAATTAGCCGCTAAAGTGAAATAAATAGCGGGTTTAATCAGTAAACACATTGGCATCACCCGCGTTCGGCATCACCAACAGCTATCCAATGACCTTGCTCAAGTTGCTCAAGCGGAAAGAAACGGCTCTTATAGTTCATCTTGCGACACGCCTTGACCCAATAACCAAGATAGAGATACCCGCCACCATGTTGCTTCAGCAGCATCAGTTGCCACAGCACCGCAAAGGTTCCCAGACTCCTTGCGTCCTCATCAGGGTCAAAAAAGGTGTAAACAGCAGCAGCGCCTTGCTGCAAAATGTCGGCAACAGCAACGCCAATCAATTTACCCTGCGAGTTGCGCATCGTGTGGAAACAGGATCGCTGAACGCTGTCGACTAAAAAACTAGAGAACTGTTCAGGTGAGGGTGGATACATATCGCCGTCACTATGACGTTCAGTTATGTAGCGCTCGTAAAGTGCGAAGATCTCTTGGTTATTTTCAGGATCGATTGTCTCGACACTCAGGTCACGATTTTTATTCCAGATACGTTTTTGTGACTTCGACATACGAAACTCATAGGCCGGCACCCGAACGGATATACAGGCACTGCAACCGCTGCAGTGGGGGCGATAGATATGTGAGCCACTTCTACGAAATCCCATGTCAGCAAGCTGCGCGTAGGTTCCATCATCAATATAGGCTTGTGGGTCTACGAACAGAGTACGTGCGCGTCGTTGTTCAAGATAACTGCAGTCATGCTCGGGTGTAGCAAAGAATCTTAATGTTTGCAGTGTCGACAAAGATTAACTCCAGTATCGTTCTGACCAAGGGTCACTCAGAGGTGCTCGGTCGCAGTTCTTTAGCAGTTGGTCAAACACGCGACGGTCAATCTCTTCAGCCCCCAATGAGTGCAGGTGTGGGTTGTATACCTGACAGTCGATAAGCCTATAGTCTGCAGTTTTTAACTTTTCAGCAAGGTGGTATAGGCAAATTTTTGAGCCATTAGGTATACCCGAGAACATAGACTCGCCAAAAAAAACCCGCCCGAAGGCGAGGCCATAAAGACCACCAACAAGTTTGTTTTCAACAAATAACTCAATACTGTGGGCAATACCCCGTCTAGCGAGTTCGCTATAGGCTTTAATAAATTCTGGACTAATCCAGGTACCCGTTTGTTGTGCACGTGGTGCAGCACAGGCACGCATTACGTCCGAAAAACAGCTATCGATGCGTATCTCGTAATTCAATTGGCGCATTGTTTTTCGAAGTGACTTGGATAGGTGAAAGCGCTCTGGGAAAAGGACGCAGCGCGGTGATGGACTCCACCACAGGATAGGCTCGCCTTCGCTAAACCAAGGGAAAATACCTCTTGGGTAGGCCTCCTCAAGCCAGTCTGCGTCCAGTTCGCCACCGGCAGCCAGAAGACCATTAGGATCTTCTAGCGCCCATTCAGTTGGCGGGAACGCGGGTGCGCCGGGGTCCAGCCAAGGTAGCATTTTACTTCTCTAAATCGTCTAGGTAGCGTTCGGCATCTAAGGCAGCCATGCAGCCAAATCCGGCAGAGGTGATCGCCTGACGGTATATGTGATCACACACATCGCCTGCTGCAAATACACCTTCAATGTTGGTTTGGGTTGCATTACCTTCTATACCAGAGCGTATCTTCAGGTAGCCATTCTCCATTTCCAACTGGCCTTCGAAGAGCTCTGTATTGGGTTTGTGACCAATCGCAATAAAGATGCCTTGGGCATCAAGCTCTTGCGTCTCTCCGCTGAGTGTACTCTTGACACGTAGTCCGCTCACGCCCATGTTGTCACCGAGTACCTCTTCGAGTTGGTGATTCCAAAGCAATTTCACGTTGCCAGTTTTAGCACGCTCAAAGAGTTTGTCCTGCAGTATCTTTTCGGAACGTAAGCTGTCTCTGCGGTGGACCAACGTCACTTCAGCAGCGATGTTAGAGAGGTAGAGTGCCTCTTCAACGGCGGTGTTACCGCCACCCACCACCACAACCTTTTGATTGCGATAGAAGAAACCATCACAGGTAGCACAGGCGCTTACCCCTTTACCTTTAAACGCCTCTTCAGACTCTAGGCCCAGATACTGAGCCGATGCACCTGTGCATATGATAAGCGAGTCACAGCTGTATTCGCCCATATCACCCACGAGCTTAAAGGGACGCGTTTTAAGGTCAGCCGTGTGAATGTGGTCGAACAGCACTTTGGTATCAAAGCGCTCAGCGTGTGCCTGCATGCGCTGCATGAGTTCAGGTCCTTGAACGCCGTCAACGTCACCCGGCCAGTTGTCAACGTCAGTGGTTGTTGTTAGCTGGCCGCCGGCCTGCATGCCGGTAATAACTACAGGCTTTAGGTTAGCGCGTGCAGCGTAAACGGCTGCTGTGTAACCCGCAGGTCCTGAGCCAAGAATGATCAAGCGGTGGTGTTGAATATCGCTCATTGCTATAAATTCCAGATAATTTAATTGTATATAGTGTGTAGAGAGCAGAAGTGGATCATTGGCAATAGTGTATGGGGGGGTAAACAGCCAATTCAACCCTAATTGTTGGTTGAAACTATTGATCCGGTCAGTTTTCGATTAACCTGCTGGTAAACACCGCTAAGTATTCGTTTAGAAACAAGACCTCTACCCGCTCTTTGTGCTATTTTGCGGCTCTAAATTAGCGTTAAAAATAAGGGATGCTCGTTGGGTAATCAGAACAGCCAATCATCACCGAGTCTAGCAAAGCAGTTGAGTCGCATCGCGCGTGAATCTCTGCTGGTTTTAGTGATCGGTGCCAATCTTCTTTTGTTACTGGCCTTGTTTAGCTACGACTCGCGCGATCCAGGCTGGTCTCATTACGCCTATCAAGCGCGTGTCAGCAACTGGGTCGGTAACGTCGGCGCTTGGGTGGCAGATTTTAGTGTTGCTTGGCTCGGTATAGCAGCGTTCATCTTACCATTGCTGCTTATTATCCCTTCCTGGCGCTGGTTAGTGCGCCGACATCTTGGCACACTGGATCAGATCCCTTTTATTGTTTTACGCCTCCTCGGTGCGACGCTGTTACTGTTATCTGTTTCAGCGCTAGCCTCTTTGCACCTGTCAAATGCCAGTTTAAATTTTCCCTTCTCCGCGGGTGGTTTATCGGGGCAGGCTTTAAGCGAGTTCGCTGTCCATTGGCTCAATCTAATTGGTGCAACCCTAACCCTGTGGGTACTCACCCTGCTGGGTCTAACACTGTATGTCGATACCAGCTGGACGCGTGCCCTAGATGCCATAGGCGGTGCCGTTTTGTGGCTGCTGGACAGTGTAAAAGGGTTAGTACCTGTTAAATCGCTTGGTTCCGGTTCTAGCTCAAGGTCTGTTTCTGAGTCTGTAGCACCCAACACGCGATTAGAACGACGTTCAGATGTGCGCCGTGTCGAACCCCAGTTGACTGCAGCTGAGGTTCAAGAGGCTCCCGAATTTAAGAGTATGTCCAAGCCTAATGATTCACGTTTGTCTACTGAGGGGAGTACATCAACTGTTCCGCTAAGTTCGATGACAGGTTCGCAACAAAATAGTGAACCGCCTTGGGATCATGCCCCTACAGCCTCTTCAGCGCCTTCACTCGATAAGGCACAGAGCCAAGACGCTAAGCGTAATGTTAAAATCGTTCCGCTGTCGCAGACCCATCAGCCCCTCGCGAACGATGATGATGCTGATGCTAAACCTGCGGTTGCTTCAAATATGAAGATTCCAAGCTTAGATCTATTGGATCCTCCTGAAGAGCAGACTGATCAGGGTTACACCGAGGAGGAGGTCGAGCAGTTATCACGGCTTCTGGAGCAAAAGTTAAAAGACTTCGGTGTCATAGCCGAAGTGGTAGAGGTTAACCCCGGGCCTGTGATTACACGGTTTGAAATCCAGCCGGCGCCCGGTGTTAAAGCGAGCAAAATATCCAATTTAGCGCGCGATCTTGCACGCTCAATGGCGGTTGCTGCCGTACGTGTAGTTGAGGTCATACCTGGGAAATCAGTTGTCGGTATAGAGATTCCTAACCACTCGCGCCAGATGGTCCGCCTGTCAGAAGTGCTCACCTCAAAAGCCTATTTGGATGCTTCATCGAAACTGACGCTAGCACTGGGTAACGATATAGCCGGTAATCCGGTTGTTGCTAACCTAGCAAAGATGCCTCACTTGCTTGTAGCGGGTACGACAGGCTCAGGTAAGTCGGTCGGGGTTAACGCGATGTTGTTGAGTCTTCTGTACAAAGCCACGCCCGAGCAGGTGCGCTTAATGTTGGTTGACCCAAAGATGTTGGAGCTCTCTATCTATGATGGCATTCCACATTTACTGACGCCTGTTATTACAGACATGAAAGAGGCGGCCGGTGGGTTGCGTTGGTGTGTGGCCGAGATGGAGCGACGTTACAAGTTGTTGTCGAAGGTCGGTGTACGAAACATCGCTGGCTACAATGATAAGGTTCGCGAAGCTGAGGCGGCTGGATCACCTCTAAAGGACCCCTTGTGGAACCCGATGGAGATGGGGTTGTCTCCCAGCGAGCCTGCGCCTAATCTAACGACGCTACCCTACATCGTTGTGGTAATCGATGAGTTTGCTGACATGATGATGATTGTCGGTAAAAAAGTAGAAGAGCTAATTGCCCGAATTGCACAGAAAGCACGAGCAGCGGGTATTCATCTTATTTTGGCAACTCAGCGCCCATCCGTTGATGTTATCACCGGTCTTATAAAAGCGAACGTGCCTACACGTATTGCCTTCCAGGTCTCATCGAAGATTGATTCGCGCACAATATTGGATCAGTCAGGGGCTGAGAACCTCTTGGGTAATGGTGATATGCTCTACCTCCCTGCGGGAACTTCAGTGCCTAACCGTGTACATGGTGCCTTTGTCGGTGATGATGAGGTACACCGTGTGGTCGAGGCATGGAAAGCCCTAGGTGAACCCGTCTTTATAGATGCAATTATAAATGATACCGGCCCTGAAGCAGGTACGGGTGGCGCAAGTGGCGGTCTATTTGATGATGAAGCCGATGCCCTATACGACGAGGCGGTTGCCTTTGTTACTGAGTCGCGTAAAGCCTCTATATCGTCGGTGCAACGCAAATTGAAAATCGGATACAACCGAGCGGCACGTATGATAGAGACAATGGAGGCGGCTGGTGTTGTCACAGAGGCTGGTACCAATGGACAACGCGAGGTGTTAGCGCCCCCACCTCCGAGGAGTTAGATTTGAAGCCTTTTATTCTTTTGTGTGTGACACTGCTAAGCCTGTCAGCTACGGCTGATGAGGTGGCTAAACGTTTATCGGACAAGCTGCATTTACACCAGCGCTTCACGGCCGATTTCCAACAATACACACTGGGTGAGGGGAGCGCTCGTGAAGAGCTAAGTAGTGGAACCTTATGGATTGAGCAGCCCAATCGACTGCGTTGGGAGACCCAAGAGCCCTTCCCACAGCTTATAGTTGGCGATGGTGAAAATCTGTGGATATATGATCCGGATCTAGAGCAAGCTACGCGCCGAACACTCGATGCGAGTCAATCTTTTACACCCGCGAGTGTTATTGGTGCGTCTGAGGCGGAGCTCCTAGAACGTTTCGTTGTGACTGAAATAGACGCAGGTATAAACGCTGTGTCGGTTGATGCGCTCTTTGAACTTAGGCCAAAGGTAGGCGAGAGCGCCGAGTTCGAGCGACTTCGCATACTTTTTAATGATCAGAACCTTTCAGAAATCCTTATTGAGGACGGTTTGGGTCAACGCTCACTCATCATGCTCTCAAACCTTAAATTTCCAGCTCAAATTGCGCCATCTCAGTTTATCTTTGCGCCTCCGCCAGGTACCGACCTGATTGAGGCCAGGACTGAATAGTGGATCTGTTTAACGAACCCACGGAGCGGTTTGAACCCCTAGCCTCGCGTATGCGACCGCGTTCGCTCGATCAGTTTCTTGGTCAAGATCACCTATTTGGTATCGGTAAGCCCCTAAGGCGCCAGTTGGAGCAGGGGAACATACATTCACTTATTTTATGGGGGCCGCCCGGTGTTGGGAAAACGACCCTCGCACGCTTAATTTCAGAGTATGTAGAGGCTGATTTTATCGCCATTTCTGCTGTTATGGATGGGGTGAAAGAGGTTCGCGCTGCCGTTGAACGCGGGCGACACAATCGCCTCAGTTCGGGCCGAAAATCTATTCTTTTTGTTGACGAAGTGCATAGATTTAATAAGGCTCAACAGGATGCCTTCCTCCCGGTGGTAGAGGAGGGAACACTGATTTTTATCGGTGCAACTACCGAAAATCCCTCCTTTGAACTTAATAATGCGCGCATTATTAAGTTCAAA
>Ga0209137_1003062_pt1 | contig 14241 bp, 18 predicted proteins | sample SaaInl5LU_22_DNA_FD_184642 | JGI IMG/M metagenome (GOLD analysis project Ga0209137, IMG submission 184642) | Marine microbial communities from expanding oxygen minimum zones in the Saanich Inlet - ESP_105LU_22_DNA (SPAdes) (version 2) | ecosystem: Environmental > Aquatic > Marine > Intertidal... | reverse complement strand
CTTAAGCGTATTACCCACAAAGATGGATCACGGGTGTATCAGACTCCTAATGGTCAACAGTATCCTAGTGTTACAACTGTCACATCTCAATATAAGGCCAAGCAGATCTTCGAGTGGCGAAAGCGAGTAGGTGATGTGGTTGCGAATCAGATATCTGCCAAAGCGTCTGGTCGGGGTACAAGGATTCACTCTTTATGTGAAGACTACCTAAAGGAGGGCGAGGTCAGCCCTAGACCTGACGATGAGGATATGTTTAACTCAATGGTTCCATATCTAAACGATATAGATAATATACATGCGCTCGAGACGCCCTTATACTCCGATCACCTACAGGTAGCTGGTACCGTTGACTGCATTGCTGAATACAAAGGTAAGTTGTCTGTAATTGACTTCAAGACATCTAAACGTTGGAAGTCGGCTGATGACATTCACGACTATTATATGCAGACGGCATGCTATGCAGTTGCGTTTGAAGAGAGAACCAAGTTGCCCATTGTTCAATTAGTGATTATAATGGGTGTTGATGATAACGATCCTCAGATCTTTATTGAGCATCGCGATAAGTGGATCGATGGGTTTATAGATTTAAGAGAACGGTATAGAACAAAAAACGGACGCTGAGCATGTACACATTTATGGTATATTTTTTCACAGTTGTTAATAACGGTACTGCCTATGTTGTTAGTACCATGCAAGTGAGTGGTGAAGAGGAATGTGTTTCCATAGTTAAAATGGTTAACTCACAACCCACTGCCGGCGGCAAAAATGTAATGGCGACCTGTCATATATCTAAAACAAGGAAATAGAGTGAGTTTTGTATTAATAACGCTTATGCACATCCATCTTGTGTCGGTGGCATTCTCGATATATTATCACCGAGCGTCCGCTCATCAGCAGATGATATTATCAAAACCGCTAGAACACGTGTTTAGGTTTATATTATATACAGCAGAACAAGGTCGACATGCCTTGTGGTTGAGGGTTGTGGTCGCAACCCATCTTAATCACCATCGTCACTCTGACACGGTTAATGATTATCTCAGTCCCCATCATCACAAACCGTTCTTGTGGTACATACATCATAAGTTAGCAAAACCGCTAAATCCCCCAGAAGACTTTTCGGACATCGACAAGTATGCGCGACACATACCAGAACAGCACGACTGGATACAACGAAATGTGTATAACAGGATCCCTTTCCTAGGGATATTTCTAGTGACAATGGTTTATGTGTTGGTATGTGGTTGGTGGGCGTTTATACCCGCATTCGTACTTACATGTGGGATGTGTCTCGTAGGACTCCCTTTATTGGGAGACTACATAATACACGTTGCGGGGTATAGCAACAAACTGGCGAAAGATAAGAGTACAAATCTTCTTCCTTGGGGTATACTGATGGGGGGCGAAGAGCTACATTCTAATCATCACGTTCGACCAGGACAACTTAACCACGCACACAAGTGGTGGGAATTCGATATTGGATATTGGTATTGTGTTATATTTGAAAAATTGGGATTGTTAACAATCAAACCTAGAGCATTAAAAAGAGGAAATTAATTATGAATTTAAATTTTGTACCAGACGCAACGTTTTATACACGCGAGCGCGATGAGACGATCAAAAGTGACAACCCATTCAAGTGGGTTCTTAAAACAAGCAAGGACATCTTCCTAAACAAACGTAGTGTAGTCTTTTCACTACCGGGTGCGTTTACACCCACCTGCTCAACATTTCAAGTGCCTGGTTATGAAAAGGCATATGACGAGATCTTAAGCCTTGGTATCGACGAAGTATACGTTGTATCGGTTAATGATGCATTTGTTATGCGCAAGTGGATGATTGACCAAGGTGTAGAGAATATTAAGGCTCTGCCTGATGGCAATGGTGATTTTACTCGTATGATGGGTATGCTTGTTGATAAAAGCAACCTAGGTTTCGGTTATCGTTCATGGCGCTACTCCATGGTCGTAGGACCTGACTGCACGGTTGAGCGCATGTTCGAGGAACCTGGCCTGCGTAGTTGTGCTCCTGGTGATCCTTACGGTGAGTCAAGTCCAGAAGTAATGTTAAAATATCTTAGAGATAAAATGTAAACTGGTCCCTGATAGCTCAGTTGGTAGAGCGACGGACTGTTAATCCGCAGGTCCCAGGTTCGAGCCCTGGTCGGGGAGCCATTAATTTGAAAGTAAATATGAAAATAGATCCACTAATTCAAAATATTTTAGCCAACGAAGGTATTCGCCAGGCCAGCACTATTGAACTGATTGCTAGTGAAAACTTTACCAGTGAAGAGGTGATGAAACTCTGTGGTAGTATTCTTACCAACAAGTATGCTGAGGGTCTACCTGGTAAACGCTACTATAACGGATGCGATCAGGTTGATAAGGTAGAGAACCTTGCGATTGAATATGCTACCAAACTATTCAAATGTAACTTTGCCAATGTCCAACCGCACTCAGGCGCTAATGCTAACCTTGCTGTGTTTAAAGCATTCCTGAGTCCAGGCGATACTATTCTTGGTATGGACCTTGCTAGTGGTGGTCACTTGAGCCACGGTGCTGGTGTTAATGTAAGTGGTAAATGGTTCGAGTCGCATTCGTATGGTGTCGATACTAATGGTCATATTGATTATTGTGCTGTCCAAGAGATTGCTTCAATGATTAAACCTAAAATGTTAATTGCTGGTGCTAGTGCATACAGTCAAGTTATTGATTGGGAAGCGTTCCGTAGGATTGCCGATTCAGTTGGTGCTATTCTACTTGCAGACATCAGTCACTATTCAGGTCTGATCGCTGGTGGTGAGTATCCAAACCCATTCCCCCATGCTCACGTAGCAACAACTACAACTCACAAGACTCTACGCGGACCTCGTGGTGGCATGATTCTTTGGAACGAGGAAGAGTTCAGCAAGAAGATCAACGGCGCAGTATTTCCTGGCACTCAAGGTGGTCCGTTGATGCATATTATTGCAGCGAAGGCGCAGTGTTTCTACGAGGCACTACAACCAGAGTTTAAGTTATATGCAAAACGAATCAAGATCAATGCCCATGCAATGGCACAAACATTCTATGATGCTGATGTGAATATTGTTTCTGGTAGTACACAGTGCCATATGATGACAATAGACTTAACTAAAGAAAAGTACAGTGGTAGAGAGTTCGCCGACCTATTAGAAAAAAATGGTATCACTGCAAATAAGAATGGTGTCCCTGGTGATACTCGTGGTTTTGTTGAAACCTCTGGAGTCCGGATTGGTGTTGCCGCAGAAACTACCCGAGGTCATGACGAACAGTGGTTTAAGAACCTTGCGGTTGAGATGATCAAAATACTAAGAGATTAAGATGTTAGTTGATTGGGTTATTAAAATATTATGAGTCTTGATTCTTTCTTTGAAGAAGATGTGGATGATAAGGCATCCATAAAAGAGTTGATTAAACGCCGACGTTTGCAGATGTTGGTTCATAGTGCAATTTACTATGACATGGATACACAGATTATTACGGATGATCAATGGCAACGGTGGGCAGATGAATTACAGAAGCTTCAAGAAAACAATCCTGACTGTATGAAAATAGATTGTTGGGACTATGAGTTTAGAGATTGGGACGGCGCAACTGGTGCTCATCTACCGCATCGGCATCCTTGGGTATATGCAAAAGCGAGATACATGTTAGATTTATCTAACAAACTGTCTGCCGTGTGAAGGCATGGGGCAATGTCAATAAGTCCCCACCTTTTTTTACAGTTGTAACAAAACCGTAACATGATTTTGATTAAATAATATAGGGGTGGAATGTTTTCACCACACACACAAAAACTTTAAGGAGTTAAAATGAGATTATTCACTTTTCTAGTATCTTTTTTACCAGTAATTGCTTTTGCAGGTAGCATTACAGGCGCTGGCGCAAGTTTTCCATATCCAGTTTATGCCAAATGGGCAGAAGCCTATAAAGCTGAAACAGGTAACAGTGTAAACTATCAATCAATTGGATCAAGTGGCGGTATTAAGCAAATTGATGCTAAGACTGTAGACTTTGGAGCAAGTGATGTTGCACGTAAACAAGTAGATCTAGATAAAATGGGTCAAGTACAATTTCCCATGGTAATGGGTGGTGTAGTTGTAGTTGTTAATTTACCAGGCGTCGAGTCAAATCAGTTAAATCTTTCAATGACTCAGGTTGCCAATATTTTCTCTGGTACAATTACCAATTGGAAAGATGTTAGTCCTGGTCTACCTGATAGATCTATTACCATTGCTCATCGTTCTGATGGTTCCGGTACTACTGCTATTTTTACTGGTTATCTTGCCGCAGAATCTGCTGATTTTAAAGCTAAAGTTGGTGAAGGCAAATCAGTAAATTGGCAAGGCAATACGGTAGGTGGCAAGGGTAACGCCGGTGTTGCTGCAATGGTTAAACAGATCAAGGGTTCCGTTGGCTATGTTGAATATGCATATGCAAAGCAAAACGGATTAACTACTACACGGATCAACGGTGTTGAACCTAGCGCCGAAGCATTTAAGTCTGGTGAATGGACATTGACCGCGTCAACATTTATTATCGTTTACCCTGATGGTGAGAATACAAAAGAGGTTTACAAGTTCTTCGATTGGTGTTATAATAATGACTCTATTGCAGAATCATTAGACTATGTTCCATTATCTGATGGTGTAAAAGCAAAAACACGTAAGCTTTGGAATAAATAACAATCTTAATGGTCATGACATTAGCAGCAGAATGAAATCCCATGACATTGTATGACGATGAGGTCTGGCCTTTGATAGAGGATGACGATCTTTGGATTTTTGACAAGTTGATATTATCGCGTAAACTGGGGCATGTGGGTGGTCCGGCGGGTGTACCGGTACCTCGACCCAATTTGTATGTCGTCCGGCCGTGTGTCAATCTCATGGGGATGAGCAAGGGTGTTAGTATCGAGTACATTGACAACAGTACAGACCATCTTCCGGCAGGATACTTTTGGCAAGAAGTATTCGAGGGCCGACACTTGTCATTGGATTATAAGGACGGTCATCAGATCTTATGCACACAAGGATTCCGCAACACCGAAGATATCACCAAATTCGATCGTTGGGTTGTTACTGATGATATACCGAATCTCCCTGATCTGATTAAGGACATAGTTGTTAAATATCCTACAGTGAACATTGAGATGATTAATAATAAGATTATCGAGGTCCATTTAAGAGGTAACTCGGACTTTGCCGATGGTGCCACAGAGATCATTCCGTTGTGGAAACGTGAGGGGTATACTTTTGTTGATGATCCGGACGGAGACCGGATTGGATTCTTTAAAAAGTATTAACACAGGAACCTCCGCCGCGGCGGGTGTGGAGAAGGGTAGCTAGCAATAGCTACCTTTTTTTATGCCCCGGGCGGGAAATAAATCCGTAAATGCGAATATTAATAACCGTACACTTGGGTTGGTTATCCTGTTGACCTCAATCCCAATAGACCAGATAATAGACACATAGCGAACAAAACAGGAGTTATTAAATGAAAAACGCAACGGTCTACCAATCAAAATTCTTTTCAGATGCAGCTGGATCTCCCCGTCTGTTTTGGATTCCTACAGAGGCAATTGCTACCTACTCAAAGCGCGATGACTGCTTAATCAAAATGCATGCACTGGGTGGTATTTACGCAAAGCCTACATCAGAGTTCATGAAGCTTCGTTCTAAAATGATGAGCGCCAAGCGCAAGATCGAAAAAATGGGTTGGTTTTCTAGTCCAGTTGTCAAATAAGCTGTTGACCTGAAGTCAAATATCAAAGATAATAGAGTCATACTAAGGAGAAAAGCAATGAAAGTCAAAGAAGCATTTATGTTAGCTCAAGAGTTGGTCGAGTCCATGGAGACCGGTGAGATAGATATGGATGATGCTATCGAGATGATGGCTGATGCATACCCAGCGTTGGAGTATGAGCACATAACAGCAATCCTCGATGATGTTTTGGAAATGATGTAAGGAGTATATTATGATTGTAAAGAATCCCCTGACGGAAATTAGCTTGTTTGTCACCCCGAAGGACTTCGGTGATCTGCAGACAATGATCGAAGACCAACATGGCAAGGGCACTCCAGAGACTGCTCTAGCTTTGCGCACAATGATGTTCACTCAGAACCTGTGTGCTCGGATGGTTGATGAAGCAATTGCCAAGGCAAATGGTGTAATTGGAATTGATAGCGAATACGCTTAATTGAAAGGAATATATTATGTCACATGAAGTAGAAACAATGGCCTATGCTGGTGCAACTCCTTGGCATGGCTTAGGTGTACAAGTATCAAACGACCTGAGTCCAGCTCAGATGATGGAGAAGGCCGGCTGTGGCTGGGATGTGGAGAAGCGTCCAATGACTTATATGGTCAATGGTAACCAGATGAAGATCGTGCCAGGCAAGAAGGCTTTGGTTCGTTCGTCTGATGACCTACTGTTGGATGTGGTGGGGGACGACTGGAATCCAGTTCAGAACAAGGATGCATTCAACTTCTTTTCTGAGTTTGTGATGGCTGGTGATATGGAAATGCACACTGCTGGTTCTTTGAAAGAAGGCCGCAACGTATGGGCATTGGCTAAGATCAAGGACTCATTCACTATCCTGGGTGAAGACCAAGTTGATAGCTACTTGTTGTTTAGCAACCCTCACCAGTACGGTCGTGCAATTGATATTCGATTCACCCCTATCCGAGTCGTCTGCAATAACACTTTGACGTTGTCATTGGAATCCAAGGCAATGAACTCTGTTAAGGTTGGCCATCGGTCTGTGTTTGATCCTAACATGGTAAAAGAGGCCTTGGGAATCGCTAGTGAAAAGTTTGCTAAGTACAAGGAGATGGCTGAGTTCTTGGCGTCGAAGCGATTCACAGCTGACAGTCTAATCCAATACTATAACGAGGTGTTTCCGTTCACCCACAAGGCTGCCCAGTCTGTTGACAATGTTCAGCACTTGTCGAAGACTGCCAAGGAAGCATTTGCTGTTCTGGAAACTCAGCCCGGTGCTCGCTTTGGTGAGGGCACATGGTGGCAAGCTCTGAACTCAGTCACATACTTGACCGATCACAAGCTCGGTCGTTCGGATGACAGCCGGCTTCAGTCAGCGTGGTTTGGTATTAACCAGGCACGTAAGCTGAAGGCAGTAAATAAAGCAGTAGAATATGCAACAGCAGCCTAAAAAGCTAGAAGAGTATGAATGGATCTGTTCGGAGCCATTCACCTCAATTACAACAAGAACAACGGGGACGTATGAGCCCTGTTGTGTCTTGACCCTAGACCTTACTGGTAATGACGCTCGCGATAGAAGTTTGATGAGACAATTGGGAGTAGAGGTTGATGAATCAACGGATCTTTCAATCGCAATTGATAGTATATTACCATCTATAAGCGATACAACTTTTGATAAGACTCCATTCATAACATCAACCCCAGCGCTGATATTGAAAAAGGCCTTTATTGATAATGATAGAGAGATACTCGATGTTGTATGTCGGACGTGTGTACAACAAGAGAAGGCTGGAGTTAAGTCTCATCGAATCAACTACCTTGATGAGTTCAAAGAGCCTGAGGCTAAGGAAACTCTCGAAAGAGCGATTCACAATTATACCGAACCGCCCGAACAATATCATAGTGTTGACTTGACAGGACTAATTGGCAACGTGTGTAACTTAGCGTGTAACATGTGTCATGAAGTATCATCTTCAAAGTATGCATCTGAAGTAATCAGACTAAAGGAAATACCCCTGGAACGAGCTGTGGTGAGACAAGATCCATCAGAAAGTTTTTTGAAGCATCTGCAGTACGAGTTGTTACCTAAAACAAATACAATAAAGGTCACAGGAGGAGAGCCTCTGATGTCCAAACAATTTATGTCAATGATATCTGATATACATCCTGACATTAAGAAGAAACTGTCTCTGAAGATAAGTACAAACCTCACTCGCGACCCCGGGGATTTTGTTACCCAAGTTGCACCTTTTAAGGATGTGAATATGTTAATATCGGTTGAGGGAGTAGGAAAAGTACAAGAGTATATTAGGTATCCATCCAAGTGGCAAACGATTGTTGATAACATACCCATTCTCAAGAAGGAATATAATATCAGTAGTATTTCATTTGCCACTACAGTCAATGCTTTGAATATAGCATACAACTATCAGGTGTGCCAAGCAGCCGAACAATTGGACGTGGGTACAACATTTGGATCGCTCGTAACAAGTAACTTCTATACAATTGATTCCATTCCTCTAGATATCCGAGATCAATATTTGAACAAGATGTATCAGTATGGCCGGCAATATAATGAGGTACGAGACTTGATTAAGTTGCTCGAGCAGTCTAACTATAACGAAAACCAGATGTGGGGTATGCTAAAACACATCAAGCGCCGAGACATTCTTCGCAAACGAAACCTACTGGATGTGTTTCCCGAATGGGAACCGTACTACAATCAGTTATAAACTAAGCCACCTCCGGGTGGCTTTTTTATTATAAATAATAGAAAAGATAACTATCTAGGAGGTGCCATGAGTTTATATAACTGGGACGAAGAGATCGTTATCGATGCTCTTACTGATTTTGTTGAACAGTATTGTGGTCATCACGATGAGGACTTTATGACTGAGTGTATCATTCAGGCATATTGTGATCGATCTTGGGAGGCATGTATTGTTATGGATTATATTGACAGGAAGCTAGGGGCAACGCTAGAAAAATATACTTTAAAAAGTTACGGAATATAACTATGGCAACAGGCGTCAGCGCAAAAGCGGCTGCGGCAGAGACCGCCGCATTTAAAAAAGTAGGCAAGCTACTGAACGGTAAGCAGTTGGTATCCCCAGCTGGTTTTGATGCTGGATTTCCCGACTTTGCGTATCGCATTGTACTCAAGTCCGGTAAGGTAGTAGACCTTCATTATGAGTACAAAGCCGACTATAAAGCTCAGATGGGTTCAATGAGAGATTGGATCTTTGATGGTCGTCAGTTTGTGACAATGGATTCCAAAAGTGAGACCAAGGCAGACTTATTAACAGTAATGAATAAGACACCATTGGCAATCAAGAACGGTAAGCGCTTACTCGGCGACCTGAAGAAGTACTTCAGCAAAAGCGTCAAGCAATTGTACTCTGGTTCTCTAACAGCGATTAAGAACAAAGACGAACGCCGCATTGCTATTCAGAACTTTGTAAAGAACACAGCCAACTATCAAGTGGCAAACATCTCTGATAACATTATGGGTGGCAAGATTATAGAGCACTACAAAACCAAATTCAAGAAGAACCTCAAGAAGGGATCTGAAGCCAGTGTGTTGTTCATGATGTTGAAAGATACAGTGTGGATGGTAGACAAGACCGGATCTTTATCAAGTGATGAGCTAGTTGAAGTTGCTCAGCGTATGGGATTAGAGTCACTCACGCCCCTACAAAACCTTACTGCAAACTTAGAAGTTCGCATTCAACCCCGGGGCTTGAACAGTCCTCTCAAGCCAGTATCAATCGATGTAATGGCTAGCTTCCGTTTGGGCAAAGCGCCCGCCGGCGGTGGCAAAATAATATAAGGATAACACTAAGGATACCACATGGCTCAATTTAACACCAAACGCAATGCGTACGTACCCAACAACGATACTATACATGAGCACTCTATGGTTAGTCCGGGTCCTAATGTATACATTCAATCAGGAAATTTGAACACTGGGACAGATGCATTTGGGCGCATGCGTGTTGCATTACCGACCACCTTGTTTGATTCGTCACATCGATTTGCTAAAAACGATTTGTGGGCTGAAACAACGTCAGGTACTGCATCAGCAACCTTTAATGCCGATGCAGGTCTTGTCGAAATGGATGTTGATGCGGCTAACGGTGATGAAATCATCAGAGAAACCTTCAAGGTCTTTTCATATCAACCTGGTAAGTCGTTGTTAGTTTTAACAACGTTTGTTCTTGCTGAAGCTAAAGCCAACCTGAGACAACGAGTGGGTTACTTTGGGACTTCCAATGGAATGTTCTTGGAGTTAGATGGTACAACTACTAGCTTTGTTAAACGCAGCGCTGTTTCTGGAAGTGTTGTTGATACACATATTCCTCAAGGACAATGGAACGTCGACAAAATGGATGGTACTGGTCCATCAGGTATTGTGTTGGATATTTCTAAAGCTCAGATTATGTGGACAGACATTGAGTGGTTGGGTGTAGGCTCTGTGCGTCTGGGGTTTGTTATTAATGGTCAGTTTGTTGTCTGCCACATTATTCATCATGCCAACATTGAGACGGGAACCTATATCACAACAGCATCACTACCTCTCAGACAAGAGATTACAAATACAGGGGATACATCAGGTCCCAGTAAAGCCAAGCAAATATGTGCTTCGGTGATGTCAGAAGGTGGATATGAATTGCGTGGTAGGCAGCACGGTGTTGAAACACCCATTGCACTCCCATATGAACTTACAACCGCGGATACATATTATCCTGTCATCTCAATCAGATTAAAGTCGGGCAGAAGAGATGCAATTGCAATCCTGACCGCCGCGTCTATTCTCGGTGTTAGTACCGCGCATTATAACTGGAAGATTATTGCTAGCGGAGTAAGCACAGGCGGTACCTGGGTAAGCGCAGGAGCAAACTCATCTGTTGAATATAAAACAACTGGTACCAGTTTTAGTGGCGGACGAACTCTTGCTTCTGGATGGACATCAACTACCAACCAAGCTGCCGGTAGTATTGATTTGTTAAAAGAAGCTCTGTTTAAATTCCAATTGGAACGCGATTCACTAGCTGGAATATCCTTTGAGCTGACGTTGGTAATGGGTGCTGACGCTGCAACGTCTGACGTCTACGCTTCGCTAGACTGGGAAGAGGTTACGCGGTAATAAATAGCTAGTTGCCCTTATTCTTGATATCAATTATAATACCAGTATGGTTACAAAGTTCTCCGCACATATTACTGAGCAAACGGGTCAGAAGAATACTCATATGACCCATATTGAGGACAAAGTTCTGTACGGGGGAGTTGATGGGACGAGACAGGCTATTAATGCTCTTCGGTCTTTGCGCGATATGCTCGGCGGTAAGCACTCTGGTTCCGTATCTGTTAAGTGGGACGGAGCTCCTGCAATCTTTGCTGGAATTGATCCGCGCGACGGGGAGTTCTTCGTAGCCAAGAAAGGTATCTTTAACAAGAACCCAAAGGTCTACAAAACAGCTGCAGAGGTTGATGCTGATACGTCAGGAGACCTTGCGTCTAAACTTAAACAGGCACTGAAGTACCTACCAGAGTTGGGAATCAAGGGTGTTGTGCAAGGAGACTTCCTGTACAGCAAATATGACCTGTCTACCGACAAGATCGATGGCCAGAAGTATTTGACATTCCATCCTAACACAATTGTGTATGCTGTGCCTGCTGATAGTGATGCAGCAAAGGCAATCAAGCAATCGCAAATGGGCATTGTGTGGCACACTACGTACACAGGTTCTACATTTGAGACCATGTCCGCGTCATACGGTGTGGATGTGACAAAGTTCAAGAAGACCAAGAACGTGTGGTCACAGGATGCAATTCTTCGTGACTTGTCTAATGCAACAATGTCTGCAAAAGAGACGGCAGAGGTTACTGCTCATCTGTCGGCTGCCGGTAAGCTGTTCAACAAAGTCAGCTCAGGTACTCTACAGACTCTTGAAGCGAATAGAGACCTAGCTCAGCTGATTGAGCAATTCAACAACACGTTTGTTCGTAGGGGCGAAGTGATTGGCAACACCACTCGCCACGTAAACCAGTTGGTCCAATGGATCACCACTCGTTACAAAAAAGAAATTGAAGCCTTAAAGACACCTGCTGGCAAGGCTCGTAAGCAATCCAAGTTGGATGAAGTCCTGTCATTCTTCTCACCAAGTAACAAAGCTAGCCTCAAGGCTATGTTTGACCTGCAAAAAGAAATTGTAATGGCCAAACTAAAACTTATAAATACTTTGAACCGATTACAAAATATCGACACGTTTGTTAAGACCAAGAATGGTTTTAAAGTAACAGGCGCTGAAGGATATGTTGCAATCGATACAATTGGTGGTGACGCTGTTAAGATTGTTGATCGAATGGAATTTTCGTACAACAACTTTTCGCCTGATATATTAAAAGGATGGGATAAACCAACGAGGACGTAATGGCAAAACCTTTAAGTTTCAAAAATTTTATTACTGTTGACTACACTCCTGGAGAGCCAGAGCTAACGTCTAAGAACGCTAAGAAGCGTAAATTAGATACGCCTACTGGAAACACCGGTGAGTCTACAAAGACAGAAGCACTCACAACGCCGCAGCGACTGAAAAAAGCTCGCCAAATGAAGCGTTACGCGTCTCGTATTGCCATTGGCCGCAAGAAGGCTGAGAAGCGTATTGCAGGTCCCGATGTACTCAAGCGTAGAGCTCAAAAGACAGCTCGAGCAGCAGTGGCCAAGAAAATGGCTCAGGGCGTTGACAAGAGCGAACTAACCCCACAGCGCAAAGCTGAAATTGAAAAGCGGATGGACAAGCCGGCTGTAAAAGCTCGTATCGATCGTCTGGTGAAAAAAATGATACCCAAGGTTCGTAGAGCAGAGCTCGAACGTAAGCGTGGTAAGAAAACCTCTTAAATATGATTAATTCGTTTAGCCAGTTCTTAGTGGAAGAAGAGAAGGTTGCATACTTCACATTTGGAAGAATGAACCCTCCTACCATTGGCCATGCCAAGTTGGTAGACTCTCTTGCGCGCAACGCTGGGCGTAACCCGTATAAAGTCTTCTTGTCTCAATCTCAGGACAAGAAGAAGAATCCTCTAACGTACTCTGACAAAGTCAAGCATGTGCGTAAGATGTTTCCCAAGTACGCTCGATCTGTTATGATTAACAAAGATGTGCGTACAGCGATTGATGCAGCCACAGAGTTGTACAAGCAAGGGTTCAGAAAGTTGGTGATGGTGGTTGGTGAAGACCGCATTACTGAATTCGATGTGTTGCTCAACAAGTACAACGGCAAAGAAGCTCGTCATGGGTTTTATAACTTTAAAGATATTAAAGTAATCTCTGCTGGTGAGCGTGATCCGGATGGCGATGGAGCTGCCGGTGCTTCTGCCACAAAGCAGAGAGCAATGGCAACCAAGAATGATTTTATGTCATTTGCTCAGGGCTTACCCAATCACATGTCAACTAAGGACGCCAAGAGGCTGTTCAATGATGTGCGCAAAGGAATGGGTCTACAAGAAGAAAAGGCATTCAAGAACCATATTGCTCTCGATCCAGTATCCGATACACGCGAAGCTTTTGTACAGGGTAAATTGTACTCGATTGGAGACCGTGTTATTGTGAAAGAATCAGAGGAAGTGGGCACCGTTTCTATTTTAGGTTCGAACTATGTAATAGTGGAATTTGCAGACGGTACTCTCAAGCGCAAGTGGTTGGATTCAATTGAATTGGTTGAATCTACCCCAACCGAATGGGGTACACCAGAATCTACGAAGAAGGCGAAGCGGATCACTCCTAACGAGGCTACTGATCCGGTAAATGTCACTAGAGATAGAATTGCAAGAGAAAAAGAACAAGATAAGAAGCGTCACGATAGGATGCTTGACCGAGCCCGGCTAGCGCTAACAAAACAAAAAAACAGAGGAACCCCAGAATGAAAACTTTCCAGGAACTAAGAGAAAAGACTGTGCCTGATGGCCAGACTATGATGACAACGCGCGCACCATTAACAAAGAGTGACGCCAAGACTATGAAAAAATTAAGCGATCTGATGAAGAGCCAAAAGAAGCCTACTCAGAAAGAAGAAGTTGAACTCGAAGAAAATATGAAATCAGCTGCAAAAGAAATGCAGGATTATGCTAGTAAGCATGGTGGTATGGATAAGGCTGACTTCCATAAAGCGGCAAAGCATATGCAAGCTGGAAATCACAAAGCTCTTCATAGTCTTGTTAAGAATCTAGATTCAGACCCACGTGACAAGATTCTCACCACTTTAAATAAGCATGGCAATGACATTAAACGCTATGGCTATTCAACGGAAGGTGTCGCATTAGATGAGTTGTCGGTAAAGACTCTTAGCTCATATGCTGCAAAGGCATCGGATGCTCGTGGCCATAGAGGCATGTCTACCAAGAAAGTAGACAATCGTTATGCTGGTGTAGCTAAGGCTGGCAAGCGTATGGATAAGCAAATGGAAGATGCTGAGCAGGTTGACGAGTTAAACAAAGACA
>Ga0209137_1003055_pt1 | contig 14256 bp, 8 predicted proteins | sample SaaInl5LU_22_DNA_FD_184642 | JGI IMG/M metagenome (GOLD analysis project Ga0209137, IMG submission 184642) | Marine microbial communities from expanding oxygen minimum zones in the Saanich Inlet - ESP_105LU_22_DNA (SPAdes) (version 2) | ecosystem: Environmental > Aquatic > Marine > Intertidal... | reverse complement strand
TGTTTCACGCCCCGAAGTAGTTCAGAAAATAGTCGACGGAAAAGTGCAAGAGCCCTTCGAGCAAGTTGTTATTGACGTTGAAGACCACCATCAGGGAGCAGTCATGGAAGAACTCGGCCTACGTCGCGCTGAAATGACCAATATGGAACCAGATGGCAAAGGTCGCGTGCGTTTACAGTTCATTATGCCTTCGCGCGGGCTGATTGGTTTCCGCGGCACGTTCCTCACCCTGACCTCGGGCTCAGGCATTATGACCAGCATTTTTGATCACTACGGTCCAGTGAAAGAGGGCGAGAGCTTCTCGCGCAAAAACGGCGCACTGATCAGCATGATCAAGGGCAGAACAGCTGCCTACGCACTGTTCAATATCCAAGCCCGCGGTCGCTTGTTCTTAGGCCATGCGGTTGATGTCTACGAAGGGCAAATTGTCGGTATTCACTCTCGCTCCAATGACCTCGTGGTCAACCCAATCAAAGGCAAGCAGCTTACCAACGTGCGCGCCTCGGGTACCGACGAAGCGTTGACTCTTGTGCCGCCGATCAAGCACACCCTCGAGCAAGCGCTCGAATTTATCGAAGACGACGAGTTGGTAGAAGTGACACCACAGAGCATTCGTCTGCGTAAGAAACTGCTCACTGAAAACGAGCGCAAGCGCGCGCCCAAGTAAGCCCAAGACTGGCGGGCTGTGACGGCCCGCCAATTACGTGCTACATTTACTGCCAATGGATGGTGGTTTCGTTATGACAGACATGGACAGCAAACAATCAATACCCAGCGGATTTCTCTCGTTTTCGCTGGTCGCGCAAGAAATAATTTCTGTACTCTTCGCCTTCTACTCCTACCAGTCGGGAGAGATGGCCCTCGCCACATTCTACTTAGGGGTCGCAGGAATACTCTTAGTGGGTCTTGGCATTCACTCTATTTTTGATCGCCCAGCGCTGGTGCGCGGATTGCTCGCAGCCGTTCTTATCGTTACGTTTTTCTATCTACTCAGCACAGTCCCCGACAGCTCGGTGCTTTTGTGGTGCTTAACCATTATCCCTGTGTTGGTGGGTACCTTCGGCTCACGCATCAGCATGATTATTTTAGCCTCGATCTTCGCTGCGACCCTCTGGTTGTTTTTCGGTAACTCAGGCTTTATTTCGCCAGATGTCTACAGTGAAGTGGTTATTGCACGATTTTTGTCAGCCTTCGCAGTACTCTCTCTCTTTGCCATTGCCATGGACAACTCCCACTCACGGAGCCTGCACCGGTACAAAGATCTCTCTCTGAGAGTCGATCAAATCGCCCACCAAGATCAGCTCACACAACTCCCGAACAGACTCGATATGGAGCGCCGGCTAGAGAAAAAATATCAGCAGTACCGGCTGATTAATCAGCCGTTCTCCATACTGCTCGCCGACTTGGACAATTTTAAGTTTATCAACGACCGCTACGGCCACGATGTCGGCGACGATGTGCTTCACGCGATTGGCGTACTTCTTAGCGAGCCTTTGCGCGGCGAAGACGTGGTCGCACGCTGGGGCGGCAACGAATTTATGGTGTTGCTGCCTACCGCAAACGCCGAAGCCGCCACCAATATCGCCGAGCGGCTGCGCGCTCAAGCGGGAAAATTACTCATGGAGGCACAGGGCGATAAACTGCGTATATCCCTCAGCGTCGGCGTCGCCTCTATCGATAAATGCACCGGCATAGACGACCTCATCTCAACCGCTGAAAACGGCCTTTATCAAGCCAAGCATATGGGCCGCGACATGGTTGTGGTTGGCTAGCCGTCGTTTACCATCGCGACAGTTAAGCACTGCGAATAGCGATAACAATCTATCACGTGATCGTTGACCATGCCTGTTGCCTGCATATGGGCGTAGCAAATGGTTGTACCAAAAAACTTGAACCCACGTTTTTTCATATCCTTGCTGATAGTGTCTGACAGCGCTGTGGAGGCGGGGATATCTGTGTGCGACCGAAAAGCGTTTTGAATCGGCGTGCCATCGACAAAGCCCCAAAAATACGCGCTAAAACTGCCAAATTCCTGCTGAACTTGAATAAAACAACGCGCATTTGAAATCGCACTGGTGATTTTTAAACGGTTGCGCACAATGCCCGCATCTAACATTAGGCGTTCGACATCCCGCTCTGTGAAGGCAGCCACTTTCTGCACATCAAAATTGGCAAAGGCTTTGCGGTAGTTCTCCCGTTTGCGCAACACGGTAATCCACGACAGTCCCGCCTGCGCCCCTTCAAGTAACAGAAACTCAAATAGCGTCTGATCATCATAGCGAGGCACGCCCCACTCGGTGTCGTGGTACTGGCGGTAAAAAGGGTCTTCACCGCACCAAATGCATCGCTGCTTATCTATCATTTGCGTTTCCTTTCGTTGTAGCCTAGGGTTACACGTTAGAGCTTGGCAGGCTATTTGTCTATCTCTAACACCCCCCAGAGCCCCGTTGATTAAGGTAATTTCAGCGCCATGAAAAAACACTTCCCCGCCATTCGCCCCTACAAAAAACAGTTTATCGCCGTTACGCCGCCTCATAAATTGTATGTGGAACAGTCGGGCAATCCTGATGGCATACCTGTGCTTTTTGTTCACGGCGGCCCCGGCGGTGGAACAACAGTCACCGACCGCTGCTTTTTTGACCCTGAAAAATACCGAATTATTTTGTTCGATCAGCGCGGCGCGGGGCAATCGACACCCCATGCGCGGTTGGAAGACAATAATACCGCCGCTCTCATCGCCGACATTGAAACAATTCGCACCACGTTAAAAATTGATCGCTGGGTTGTGTTTGGTGGTTCATGGGGGTCCACCTTAGGACTGGTGTATGCGCAGACCTATCCTGAATTGGTGCTCGGATTAATTTTGCGCGGTATATTTCTCTGCCGCGACGAAGATATTCACTGGTTTTATCAAGACGGTGCCGGACGTATTTTCCCCGACTACTGGCAGCAATATTGCCAAGTTATCCCAGAGGCTGAGCGCAGCGATATGGTCGCGGCATTCTACAAGCGCTTGACCGGTGACAACGAACTTGAGCGCATGGCCGCTGCGAAAGCGTGGTCAATTTGGGAGGGTCGATGCGCAACGCTGCAAGCCAATCACGCCGTGGTTGATCGCTTTGCCAATCCGCATATGGCGCTGGCTATGGCGCGTATCGAAGCGCATTTCTTTATCAACAAATCATTCTTAGAGCACGACCAAATTATTAAAAACGCCCACCGGTTGAAGGACATTCCCGGCACAATTGTGCATGGTCGCTATGACATGGTCTGCCCCGTCAATCAGGCCTTCGCGCTCAGCAATGCATGGCCAAGCGCAAAATTAGAAATCATTGCCGATGCAGGACACTCGTCAGGCGAACCCGGCATTACTGACGCACTGATTCGCGCGACCAACAAGCTCGCCTTTCAGTTAGAAAAAACCACAGAGTGACGCTGGCCTAACCAGCCCCTTTTAATTGAGCAACCAAGCGCTGATGAAACCCTTCAAAACCGCCGTTGCTCATAATCACAACGTGTAGCTTTGCCGCCCCTGCAGCACTCTGTCGCACGGTCTGCAACAGACTTTCAATATCGCTGCAAACCAAGGCGGGTACAGCGGAGTGTGTCGCCACCGCTTGAAGATCCCAGTTAATGGCAGCACTTTTATACCAGATCGCCTGATCAGCCGCCGCCACCGAGCTGCTCAACGCGGCTTGATGCAAGCCCATCTTCATAGTTGCCGAGCGCGGCTCAATAATTGCCACAATCGTCTCGTCGCCCACTTTCGCGCGCAGCCCCTCGAGGGTCGTTTTAATCGCTGTTGGGTGGTGCGCAAAATCGTCATAGACTGAAATCGCGCTGTCTTGATAAATCAATTCCATGCGACGTTTCACGCCAATAAACTCACATAGCGCAGCGGCCGCCGCAGGTAAACTGACGCCCACCGTACTCGCCGCAACCATTGCCGCGACAGCGTTCGCCACATTATGCAGTCCGCTATGTCGCCACCGCACACTAGCCAATTGACCCTCAGGATCGGTCACCTGAAAATGTGAGCCGTCTTTTTCTAACAGCTGATACTGCCAATCACTCTTGTGGGCGCGTCCATCGCCCTCGGAAAATGTGCGCAATTGACTCCAACAGCCGCGATCAACCACTTGCTGTAAATTCTTCTCGCCAGCGGGATAGATAACATAACCGCTGCGTGGCACCGTGCGCAGCATGTGATGAAATTGTTTTTGAATCGCGGGCAAATCATCAAAGATATCCGCATGATCGAACTCGAGGTTATTCATCACAACGGTATTGCTGTGGTAGTGCACAAACTTAGAGCGTTTATCAAAAAATGCACTGTCGTACTCATCTGCCTCCACAACAAAATAGCCCTTCTCCTCGCCACTCAATCGCGCCGACAAGCCGAAATCCACCGGTACACCGCCAATTAAAAAGCCAGGTTTTAAGCCCGCATCATCAAGGATTTTTGCCAACATACTGCTGGTCGTCGTCTTGCCATGAGTACCTGATACCGCCAACACATATTGATTGCGCAACAGTGCATCGCCGAGCCACTGCGGCCCGGACGTGTAGGGCAGCCCCTGATCAAGCATATACTCAACGCAAGGATTCCCCCGCGACAGCGCATTGCCAACAATAATAAGGTCGGGAGCAGGCACCAATTGCTGAGGATCGAAGCCCTCAGTAAGATCGATACCCGCCATCTCTAACTGCGTGCTCATCGGAGGATAAACGTTGGCATCACAGCCCGACACAGTATGGCCAAGCTGTTTCGCAAGCTGCGCCAAACTGCCCATAAAAGTGCCGCAAATGCCCAAAATATGAATGTGCATATTTTCCCTTAAATTGTTACCCTTGCGATTAGCACGTTCGCCCGCAAGCAAGGCTTTGAGGGCCGATTATGACACCGGCCGTAGAAAACTGCTAAGTATCTGGGCATATAGTCTAAAACTTGAATCATCAGAAAAAACTGTGGCCGCTCTGGCCACCCTGAGATGTTATTTATGAAAAAACTGTCTGTCGCCTTTGGCATGTTAGTAGCCCTTTCTCTCGCCAGTTGTGGCGGCAGTGGTGGCGGCACGCAGCCTGCCAGCAATGGCGTCATTACACCCCCTGTCACTTCCACCGAAAATACCAGTAGACCGCCGTGGAATAGCTTTGCCGCACAACCTCAGGACCCTGAAAATATCGCTGACCGTGCCGCTGTCTTCGAGACCGATGAATATAAAGGCATGGGCGCCTTGACGATGATCAACGCCTCTATGGCCTATGCTCGCGGCGCGACGGGAGCCGGAGTCACCGTTGGTGTTATTGATTCAGGGGTGTATGACGACCATCTCGAGTTTGCCGCAGGATCCGGCACTAAAATCACCTTCGCTGGCAGTGATTATAGCGGTGGCACAGCGCGAACCGATGACGCCATTACCCACGGCACGGGCGTCGCTGGAGTGATTGCGGCCAATCGTGACAGCACCCCCAGCATCAGCGGCTTTGATATGCACGGTGTTGCCTTTGAGGCCAGTATTAACGCCTATGAAATCCCCCTTAGCGCCGATGACGACCCCTCCGAACCCATTGTTATCGATGACATAACCTTTGGCGACGACAACTATTTCGCCAACCGCTTCAACACCATGACCAATGAAGCTGAGATCATCAATTTAAGTTTTGGCTTCTCTGGCATTATCACTTCCTACACCCAGAGCGAGACCGAAAGCGGCTTAAGGCTGACCCTTGAGGCCCTCAGACAAGCGGGAAAAGCCCGCGGCGACCGCTCAATTTTTGTTGTCGCAGCAGGTAACGCGTGGAACGACACCGATGACAATGGCGATCCCGTTGACGCCACCTCACCAGAGCTGCTGCCAGGACTACCCTACCTGTTCCCTGAACTCAAAGACCACATGCTCGCCGTCGTCGCCGTCGACAGCAGCGGCGAGATTGCCTACTACTCAAACCACTGCGGTGTAGCCGCAGACTTTTGTCTGGCAGCTCCGGGCGGCGGTGACGCCAACGGCGATGGCACCTTCGATGAAAGCGAAGTCATATGGGCCCCCACACCGCCACCTGCAGACGCTGAGCCCAACAGTCATTATTACACCGGCAACGTCGGCACCTCGTTTGCGGCCCCGATAGTCAGCGGCTCGCTGGCACTGCTCAAACAAATGTTCCCCACAGTGGGTAATTATGAACTGGCCAATCGGCTGCTAGTGACGGCCAACAAAACCGGGATTTACAGCGATACTCAGATTTATGGACAAGGGCTTTTGGACCTCGATGCCGCCACGCGACCCGTCGGTGCGACAGCCGTGGCGACCGGCGTCGACCTGAACAGTGGCATGATGACCGTCAGCGACAGCACCGCGACGTCCTACAACGGAACACTGGGCGTCAGCCTAGACGCTGCACTGAGCGGCCGCTCGATGGCAGTGTTTGACGAGTTGGGCTTCCCCTTCTACACCAATGCCAACCAGCTCGTCACTCAGGCACCGAGCAAACACCCAGCAGCACCTCTGCACCGTCAGAGTCAAATGCGTGATGGCAAGCGAATTCAGGTCGGAACAGCTCAACGGCGGGACAGCTCTTGGGGCAGATCTTGGGACAATTCATTAAATGGTATGTGGAACAATGGATTACTGCCCTTTGACCAGACCACAGACCCACGCCGTGAACAACAGCCAGACTACGTTGCGCTGCAATGGCAAGACAGCAGCGGCAGCGAGCGCTTCGCCGGCGTCAATGCCAATCCGGGTTGGTTCTTTGGCGTCTACGCCGACAGCGGCGCGATGCATGAACAAAGCAGCGACGACAGCCGATTTGCCGCGCCTTGGCTGAACTTTGCCCGCAACGGCCTGAGCAGCGGTGGCGCCATTGCCATTGGCCAAAACAAACTGCGTTTTGGCCTTTTCGAAGGAACCGCACAGTGGGATCAAGCGCAGCCTGACAGCGACGCTCGCGGCACAGGCGCATTACTTGAATACAGTTTGCCGACAGACCGATTATCAATGACGTTTCAGGGTGGATATGTCCGCGAGCTAGACACCTTCCTCGGCACCGCTATCGGTCCTGCGCTGGGACAGTTGGGGGAAAGCGGTACCTTTTTCACCGGCATCAACGGCCAGCTGCACCTCACAGAAAACTGGCAGAGCATTGTCACCCTGTATCAAGGCAACACCGAACATGGGCTAAAACAACACAGCGGCTTGCTGACGATTGATGAGAATATTCGCAGCAGCGCGTGGTCTTTTGGCCTCCAAGGTCAATCACTTTGGCAGGACAACGACCGAATGAGCATCTACTGGGCTCAACCACTGCGCATCGACAATGGTCGAGGAGAGCTTCGTTTAGCCACAGGCCGCACTGTCGATCGCCAAGTCACCTATGAACAAATCGCGATTGATTTGCGACCGCCCGGACGCGAACAGCAACTCGAACTGCACTATCAATTTTCCTGGAGCGGCATGACCGCCGCCGCCCGTGCAGAATATATTTATCAGCCAGACCACACCTTGGGCAACCGCGACTACGCAGAAATCACATTTTCCGTGTTTAGACCCATCGGACGCTAGTTCTTCCTTCCTGATACTCTTCCGAACGATTACCATAGGCGGTTGGAAATGGACTGTCAGGAAGAGAGAGTTTTATGAGTAAGAAAAATGCATTTTATGCGCAATCCGGCGGTGTAACATCCGTCATCAATGCGTCGGCCTGCGGCGTTATTGAAGCCTGCCGCGCAAACAGCGACAAAATTGGCAAACTGTATGCCGGACAAAACGGCATTATCGGCGCGCTGCAGGAAAATCTTATCGACACGGGAAAGGAATCGGCCGCGGCAATCGCGTCGCTCTTGCACACCCCAGGGGGCGCCTTCGGCTCCTGTCGCTACAAAATGAAAGATATTAAAGATAGTCGCGCAGAGTACGAGCGTCTGGTCGAAGTCTTTAAAGCGCACAATATCGGCTACTTCTTTTACAACGGCGGCGGCGACTCGGCCGACACCTGCCTCAAAGTGTCGCAAATTTCCGAGCAAATGGGCTACCCCATTCAAGCCATTCATATCCCGAAAACCATCGACAACGATCTGCCTTTTACCGATTGCTGTCCCGGTTTTGGCTCGGTGGCAAAGTACGTTGCCGTCTCTACCAAGGAAGCCAGCCTCGACATTGCATCGATGTGCGCCTCCTCCACGAAAATATTTATCCTGGAAGTGATGGGCCGACACGCGGGCTGGATTGCCGCATCAGGGGGACTCGCTGCCGAAAATGCCGGTGACCCGCCCCATATTATTATCTTCCCAGAAATACCTTTTGTGCGCGAAGAGTTTGTTGCCAAAGTCGCCGCTACCGTCAAAGAGAAGGGATATTGCGTAGTGGTTGCCTCAGAGGGCGCGAAATATGCAGACGGCGCATTAATTTCTGGCTCGTTGCACAAGGACGCATTCGGCCACCAGCAGTTGGGTGGAGTCGCGCCGACACTGGCCAGCATGATTAAACATTCCCTCGGGTACAAATACCACTACGCCCTTGCCGACTATTTACAGCGCGCAGCACGACACATCTCGTCGAAAACCGACGTCGAACAGGCCTATGCTGTTGGTCGGGCCGCCGTTGAAAAAGCGCTCGAAGGCAAAAGCGCCATTATGGTGACCATTGAGCGCGGCAGCGCCAAAAAGTACAGTTGGTCTCTCGGTGAAGTTTGCCTGAGCAACGTGGCGAATGTTGAGAAAAAAATGCCGCGCTCGTTTATCACCAAAGACGGTTTTGGCATTACCCAAGAAGCCCGCGATTATTTGCAGCCTTTAATTGTTGGGGAAGATTACCCTCCCTACAAAAATGGCGTACCGCAATACGCGAAACTGAAAAACAACTTGATTGAAAAAAAACTCAGCAGCAGCTTTAGCGGCGACTGAGTCAGACCCTCGGCAGTGCGCGGGCGGGCGTTTTAGCGGCGAGAAAATCACGAATATTTTCCGCCATTTGCTCGACCACGCGCTGGCGAGATTCACGTGCAGCCCAGGCGCAGTGCGGTGTCACAATAAGATTGGGGATCGCAGAATCCAGTAACACATTGCCCTCTCGCGGCGGTTCAGTGGTCAAGACATCCACCGCCGCACCAGCGATAGTGTTCGCCAGCAATGCGTCCTTCAAGGCCATCTCATTCACTATGCCGCCACGGGCAGTATTCACCAAAATCGCCGTGGGTTTCATTTTGGTCAACTCATCTGCATCAATCAGATCGACGGTGTTAGGGGTAAGCGGGCAGTGCACACTAACAACATCTGCCATGGCTAAAAAAGCCTCAAATTCAACACGATCATCGGCGCCGTAATCGCGCCCCGGCAGGGCAGCGTAAATCACTCGCATACCGAAAGCCTCGGCAACCGCCGCAACACCTCGACCGAGCTCGCCGGCGCCAATAATCCCCAGCACCTTGCCCGCCAATTCCTGAACGGGGTAATCCAGCAAACAGAAAAAGGGACTTTTCCCCCAAGTACCGTCACTCGCCGCTTGCTGACAATAGTTGAGCCTTGTGCTCAACGCCAGTATCAGCGCCCAGGTATGTTGCACCACAGACCCGGTGCAGTATTTAACAGCGTTGCACGCAACCATATCTCTGGCCTGCGCCGCAGCCAGATCAACCACATTGGTTCCCGTCGCCGTGAGTGTTATTAACTTCAGTTTCGGCGCTCGTGAAAGCGTTAGCGCTGTCAACGGTACTTTGTTGGTGACCACAATATCGGCATCGGCAATGCGCTCAACCACCTGCTCCGGCGAGGTAGCACCGTAGACTGTCCAATTGAGTGGCAGATCGTAAAGCGCCTGCATATTCAGGTCGTGGGGGCCAAGGCTATCGCAATCGAGAATTACAGCATTCATAGAATCTACTTTTAAAGAAGTTCGACTTGAACGGTCCGGTTTAAGAGGCCCGGCGCAAAGCGCTTAGTTTAATCGCATCCGGCAGCGCTTCACTATTTTTAATTCACCTACGATGACGTCAATCAGTGCAGTAACGCGCCACGGCACGGCAAATAGTGCCGTGCGCGCTATGATATTCGTCCCCAACATCGCATAATACGCGGCATTGCATGGCTAGCCCCAAGGAACACTCTCTTATGTCTTCAGCTCTGTTTGACTTATACCAAAAAACGGTTCTTCGTCGTCCTCTCCGCGCGATTTTGATGGTCGTTGCCCTCACCGTAGGTATGGCGTTTGGACTGCCCAATTTCAAACTGGATGCCTCGGCAGATTCTCTGACACTTGAGCATGACGATGACCTCAATTTCTTTCGCGAAGTCATCCAGCGCTATGGCAGCGACAACTTTTTAATTGTCACTTTCTCACCCAAACAGGGCGATCTTTTTGACGATGAGAATCTGCAGCTGCTTGCCTCCCTGCGCGACGAATTGGCCACCATCAAAGGCGTTGAGAGCATGCTTTCGCTGCTGGACGTGCCTCTGCTGTACAGCCCTAAAATTAGTGTTGCGGACCTCCAAGAAGACCTGAACACACTGTTGTCACCCGGCGTCGATCGTCAATTGGCCCGCCAAGAATTTCTCAACAGCCCTATTTATAAAAACCTGATTCTCAGCGGCGATGGCCAAACCACCGGGATGCTCGCAACATTAGAGCTCGACCAACAGTATCTCGACTTGGTAAGAGCGCGAGACGCGCTGCGATTAACCAAAGCCACGAAAGGCCTCACTGCTGAAGAACAGATTGAGCTGGACAGCGTTAGCCAAGAATTTCTCGATTACCGCACCGCAAAAGCAGCCCAAACCCACCAGATGATCAGTGATGTACGCACATTAATGGATGGCTACCGCGATCGCGCCACCATCTTTCTTGGCGGTCCAGATATGATTACTGCTGACATGGTCGACTTTATTAAAAGTGACCTCGTTATTTTTGGCGCGGGCATTCTGATCTTTATTATCGCTACCCTAGCGATAATTTTTCGCAAACTTCGCTGGGTCGTTCTGCCCTTGGCCACCTGCGCCCTGTGTCTGGTTATTATTCTGGGCTTCCTCAGCTGGATCGACTGGCGACTGACGGTCATTTCCTCAAACTTTGTCTCATTGTTGCTTATTATTACCCTCGCGTTGACCATGCATTTAATTGTCCGCTACCGCGAAATTTTCCGCGAGCAACCCGATGCATCGCAAGATACTCTGGTCATTGAAACGGTCAAATCGATGGTCAAGCCATGCCTCTACACCGTGCTCACTACCATGGTTGCCTTCCTCTCTTTAGTTGTCAGTAATATCCGCCCAGTCATCGACTTTGGCTGGATGATGACCCTTGGCATCTCACTGGCGCTGGTCGTTGCATTTATTATTATTCCAGCGGGTATGATGCTAATTGGCAAAGGCAATGACGCCAGTGGCGATGATAACTCTGCGGCCTTCACCTCAGTATTTGCGGTGTTTACCGAACGCCACGGCAATCTGGTATTACTAATTGCCGGCGCTTTAGGCATTTTGTCGATCTACGGCACCACGCAACTGCAGGTGGAAAACCGCTTTATTGATTACTTCCGCAGCGACACGGAAATTTATCAAGGCATGGAAATTATCGATAGCTCTCTCGGCGGCACCACACCGCTGGATATTATTCTGCAGGCGCCGACATTTAAGCCAGTCCTTGAATCCTCGAATGACCAACCAATGGTCGACAGCGAGTACGGCGACGATGCGTTTGCTGACGATGCCTTCTCCGAGGATGCCTTCGCCGAAGCCACCCCCACCGAGCAGAGCGACTACACCGATGACGCCTTTGGTGATGATGCTTTTGGCGACTCTGACAGCGCCGCCGACCCATTTGGTGAAGACGCCAGCACAGCCCTAAAAGATACTTATTGGTTCACCTCAACAGGTCTCGCCGATCTCGCCAAGTTGCAACGTTTTATCGAAGCACAGCCCGAGGTGGGCAAAGTCAGCTCGCTTGTACAGATTTACAATGTCGCCAGTGACCTTAGCGGCCACAAGTTAAATGACTTTGAAATTGCCTTTATGCGCAAAAGTTTTAGCCCCGACATCTACCGGCAGATGGTTGCGCCTTATTTAATTGAAGATCTAGACGAAACCCGTATTCAATTGCGCGCCATGGAAACCGAAGGTCTGCTGCGCCGCGCAGAATTACTGGAAAAAATTCGCGATTACGCCATCAACGAAGTCGGCATTGCCCCGGAAAATATTCGCTTCACCGGCCTGCTGGTGCTTTACAACAACATGCTTCAGAGCCTCTACAAATCGCAGATTTTGACCCTCGGCGCAGTTTTTGTGGGCATTATGCTAATGTTTATGGTGCTGTTCCGCTCAGTCAAAATATCCGTTATTGCGATTCTGCCGAACTTCTTAGCAGCAGGGATTGTGCTCGGCGGCATGGGTCTGGCCGGTATTCCATTGGATATGATGACCATTACCATTGCCGCCATAACGGTCGGTATTGGCGTCGACCATGCCATCCACTACCTCACGCGATTCCAGCGCGAGTTTGTCAAAGACGGTAACTATGTCGCCTCTATGCACCGAGCGCACGCCAGCATTGGCTTGGCGCTGTTCTATACAGCCGTGACAATTATTGCTGGATTTTCGATTCTCGCACTGTCCAACTTTATTCCATCGATCTATTTCGGCTTGCTGACCAGTCTCGCGATGACCGCTGCCCTGCTCGGCTCCATGACGCTCTTGCCGAAACTTATTTTAATCACCAAGCCCTTGGGCCCAGAAGCGCCAAAGCCCGCTTCAACACTGGATAATCAATAACTCTATGCCACTTGTCACTCTGCAAGATATTTACCTCAGCTATGGTCAGCCGCCGCTTATCGATCACATTAACTTGGTCATTGAGCCCGGCGAGCGCGTCTGTCTTATCGGTCGAAACGGCGCAGGGAAATCGACTCTGCTGAAAATACTTACCGGCCAAGTAATTGCCGATGAAGGGGTGTACAAGAAAACCACAGGCGTCAAAATTGCCCAGTTGGAGCAGTCAGTTCCCCAAGATGCCAAAGGCTCGGTTTTTGATGTGATTGCCGAAGGCCTTGGTGCCGAGGGTAAGCTGGCGGCACGCTACCACCATTTAATTCTACAACTCGGCAGCAATCCGAGCGATGACGTGATGCGCGATCTGGAAGAGTGTCAGAGCGAATTAGAACGCGTCGACGGGTGGGATATCAATCAACGGGTAGAAGCCATTGTCACTAAAATGGACCTCGACCCCGATGTCGATATCGCCAGTCTGTCAGGAGGCTATAAGCGTCGCGTTCTGCTCGCCCGCGCATTGGTCTGCAACCCCGACCTTTTGCTGCTCGACGAACCAACCAACCATCTCGATATCGACGCCATCCAGTGGGTGGAGCAGTTTTTATTGAAATGGGAAGGCGCACTGCTGTTTATCAGCCACGACCGCCGCTTTATGGACAACTTAGCGACTCGCTTCATCGAAATTGACCGCGGCAAACTGGCTGAATTTAACTGCAACTACAGTACTTATATCGAGCGCAAAAAAGAGATGCTCGAGACTGAAGACAAGCACAACGCCCTGTTCGACAAACGCCTCTCGCAAGAAGAAGTTTGGATTCGCCAAGGCATCAAGGCCCGCCGCACCCGCAACGAAGGCCGTGTTCGCGCACTCGAAGCGTTGCGTCGAGAATACGCCGATCGCCGCAAGCAAGTCGGCACCGCCAAAATGGATATTCAGCAGGCCGAGAAGTCCGGCAAAATTGTTGCCGAAGCCCAAGACATCAGCTTCTCCTTTGACAACGGCAAGGCGGTTGTCGACAACTTCTCGACATTGATTCAGCGGGGCGACAAAGTCGGCCTGATCGGTCGCAATGGGGTGGGAAAAACCACACTGTTGAAACTGCTGCTCGGTGATTTGGCGGCACAAAAAGGCACCATCAAAACCGGCACCAACCTTAATATTGCCTACTTTGACCAGTACAGATCAGCGCTGGACGAGACCAAGACCGTTCAAGATAACGTCTCGGGCGGCCGCGATATGCTCGACATTGGCGGCAAATCGCGCCATGTCATCAGCTATTTACAAGACTTTCTATTCAGCCCAGACCGCTGTCGCCAGCCCGTCAGTGCGCTGTCCGGTGGAGAGCGCAACCGCCTGTTGCTGGCCAAGCTATTTACACGGCCCTCCAATGTGCTCGTACTCGATGAACCCACCAACGATCTTGATATCGATACCTTGGACCTTCTCGAAGAACTGTTAATCGACTACAAAGGTACCATACTGCTAGTGAGCCACGACCGCG
>Ga0209137_1003053_pt1 | contig 14258 bp, 13 predicted proteins | sample SaaInl5LU_22_DNA_FD_184642 | JGI IMG/M metagenome (GOLD analysis project Ga0209137, IMG submission 184642) | Marine microbial communities from expanding oxygen minimum zones in the Saanich Inlet - ESP_105LU_22_DNA (SPAdes) (version 2) | ecosystem: Environmental > Aquatic > Marine > Intertidal... | reverse complement strand
CTACACACCGAACTTGGAGAACACGGCATGAATACTCGACTTACATTTGAAAGCGGTAACAGCAGCAAAGAATACAACGTCACTATCAACAAAACGGGCGATGGCTACACCGTTAATTTCGCCTACGGGCGCATTGGAAGCAGCCTGACGACTGGCTCAAAAACGCCCACCCCCGTTAGCCTCGATGAAGCACAAGCGATCGCTGAGAAACTGCTTCGCGCGAAATTGAAAAAGGGCTACGTCCCATCAGCAGATGCGCCAGCAGAGATTAGAGCAGTTACCGATTCAAACACTGTAGTCGAGTTGCCTCAGCTCTCTGTCGCCACCGACCTCGAATCCGCGATAGATATTTTGGATACCCAAAATGGGCTTATTGGGCAGGTGAAATGCGATGGCGAGCGCAGAACCGTGTTCTTTAGAGATGGGAAAGTGACCGCCCTTAACCGCCGAGGCGTTGAGACCACGATGCACCCAATTGCGAGCGATGCCTTTGCCAAGATTTGCACTGGCCTTTGCTACGATTCGCTGACCGTTGATTCCGAGGATATGGGCGATCATCTCTATATCTTTGACTGCCTCGAGATTAACGGCAACAACCTCCGCGACACACCGTTTCACAAACGCGCAGAGATTCTAGCGGACGTTGAGACAGACTTTGCCGATCATGTAAGCCGCTACGCATCAAAGCTCTTTGCCTTTGCCTACAGTGTAGATTTGGATTCAGCCGCTTCGCTGAGTCTCTATGTAGAGCAACACCGTGAATCAGGCGAGGAGGGCGTGATTCTTCGCACACCCAACGGCAAGTACGAAGCAGGGCGACCATCGAGCGCGGCGAACGCCCCTTCAATGAAGATCAAATTCGTTAACGATGCACAGGTAAGAGTGACCAAAATGCGCGACAAGCCCCGTACTTTTAGTGCGGTGAAGGATAGCGCTGGGAGGCGTAAGCCTCCCTTAATGTGGTCGGGTTTGCTGCTCGATGTACTGTCGGATAACTGAGATTGGAGTGCCGCCCACACTACCGGCATAGTAGCTGGGACTCCACAGCGCGTTTTTCATGTAAGCGGGTTTGATCAATTCAGGATGGAGCTGCTTTAACCTTCGACTCGATACTCCTTTCAGGCTGTTGACCAACTTGGACACCGCCACCTTGGGTGGGAAGTTCACCAGCAGGTGAACGTGGTCGGCCTCACCATTAAACTCGATTAACTCCGTTTCAAAGTCTTCAGACACGCTGCGAAAGATACTTTCCAGCGACCTAAGATGCTCGTCAGTAAACACAGCGCCACGGTACTTTGTGATAAAGACCAAATGAGCGTGAAGTTCGAAAACGCAGTGCCTGCCTGTTCTATAATGGTTGTTTACTTTCATAGACCAACTATACTTGAAGATATGGAATACACCAAGACCTTAAAAGTTCGCATTCGAGACAAGCACCGGCCACTTCTGAACCAGATGGCGCGGTCGGTTAACTTCGTCTGGAACTATGTGAACGAACTGAGTCACCGCTCGGTCAAGGAACGGGGTGTATTCCTGTCCGCCTACGACATTCAGAAGTACACCCAAGGCGCTCACAAGGAGCTAGGGCTGCACAGCCACACGGTTCAGAAGGTTGGGGCTGAATACGTTACTCGCCGCAAGCAGTTCAAGAAGACACGGCTAAACTGGCGCAAGTCCGGCGGCGTCCGCCATTCACTGGGCTGGATTCCGATCAATACGGGCATGGCCAAATGGAAGAACGGGCAGGTGTACCACAACGGGCACTACTTCAAGGTGTGGGACAGCTACGACTTGTCGTTGTACACGTTCAAATCCGCTTCTTTCAACGAAGATGCCCGAGGGCGCTGGTATTTCAATGTTGTGGTTGAAGTTGAGGCGGACATTCCAGCCGGTCAAGATAAGATTGGAATCGACCTTGGGCTGAAAGATGCTGCCACCTGCTCAGACGGCACAAGACTAGAGGCTGGTCGGTTCTACCGTGATATGGAATCGAAGCTGGCTGTTGCCCAACGTGCCGCAAAGAAAAAGCGCGTCAAAGCGATTCACACCAAGATTAAAAACCGCCGCAAAGACGCCTTGCACAAATTCAGCCGCCAACTGGTCAGCCGCTCAGGCGAAATCTACGTTGGCAACGTGAAATCTCGCTCGTTGGTCAAAACCAAAATGGCCAAGTCGGTGCTCGATACCGGCTGGGGTATGCTTAAGACAATGCTGGAATACAAATGCGCACACGCAGGCATTGTTTTTAAAGAGGTCAACGAGTCGTACACCACCCAAGCCTGTTCGTGCTGCGGTTGTATTTCCAGCAGTAGTCCGAAGGGTAGAGCAGGCTTGCGAATAAGAGACTGGACTTGCAGTGAGTGTGGTGTCACTCACGACCGCGACATTAACGCGGCCAAGAACATTCTTGCGGTCGGACATGGCCGTCCTGTAGAGGGAATCCCCGTGCTTTAGCGCGGGGAGGATGTCAAAGGCTTCAATCTGGGCAAACGCTCCGTGAAAGTTTCTGTTCAAGACACCGATAGCTGGCGCGAAGTCGGCTCGGTCACCATCCCTGTGAATTTGACATCCTCCCCGTCATTTATGGCGGGGAGGATGTCAATGATTGGCGAAGACTATAAAGGGCATGATATTCCCTTGGTTAAGAACAACCGGCACTTTGCCAAACACGATATTTCCGTTCGATTCGAGCGTGTATCGGTTCGGCGCTAGATAGATATATGCCGTATCGGGTAGGTCCTTGCTGACTTCGATCATTCCTGACAAGACATTAACCTTCACATCTGGTGCGGTTCCGAGACCCAGGAGGACAGCTACGCCCGCGGCAGAGAATTTACCCAGACTGCCATCGGGTGAGATGAAGTCGGGCATCCTTGCTTCGGTTGTGCCGCGATAGAACCCCATAGGGCGAGAACTACTCAGCTCTGCTTTGCCGCTTGTTGTATCTGGAAAGCCGACACCACAATCGATTGGGTAGCCGCGTGGTTTGATGCCATCGCAGTCACCATTGGTGTAGGCGATAGCATACATATCGTATTCGTATCCTTTTTTCTCGTAGTGACCTTTATACGACTCGCTTTTGGCATTCGCTGCAGAGAAGGTTTTGGCGTGTTTTAGCAGAGAATTACCCGCGGCCTGAGCAACATCAATATGTGTCTCTCCTGCCGGTGTCCAATACCACAAGTGGTTAACTTCTCGCGGGGTCAACTGCCGTGGGAATAGTGCCAGTGAAAGCCCTGAGATACTGCCTGAGAGTAGGTTAAACCCAACAGACGCAGGACTTAGAAGTCCTCTCGATAATATGCGGTTGTAATCTTTCGTGTTGGCAAGCGTTGAATCCTTTAGCCCATCGACTTTTGCTGCATGTGCGATGTTATTTGCAGGTGATAGCTGAGGGCTGCTCCGGTAAGCCGGCTGCATGACGTATGTCTCATGTTCGCGTGAGACATCCGAACCACCCAACTTAATCCCAGCGCTGTTACAACCGCTAAGAATGATAGTAATCAGAACAACAGACGCTCCAATAATTCCTTTAGTGTTCATCATGATTAATTGATCCTCATATACGTTCTAAGCCTCATACTATCTCTAATTAAAATAACGCAAATTACGGTACCGGCGTTGTCGGAACCTTGGTTTGACATCCTCCCCGCGCTAAAGCACGGGGAGGATGTCAATACTTCACTGATGAGGATCAGCAACCTATCTACGCAGCCAACTCAGTCCGTTTGACCGATACAGGTCTGTGCTTCGCTTAGCAGCTCGCCCCGCACAATATTAATATGCTCGGGGGCTTCAATCGCGATCTTGGCTTGCTGACCGCGCGTATGCACAAGGGTGACAACAATATCGTCACCAATCTGTATGGTTTCGTTTTTATTTCGCGTGATTACCAACATAGGACTCTCCTTGTCTAACAACTTCTTCTAAAGCGTTTCCTTGCTTCGGGAAATGCTCTTGCATATGTCCGATCGCATCCTCAATCGAGTAGTAAATCGGCAATAGCTCACCCAGCTTCACCGTTTGGAACATCGCCTCTACCCAGCCCCCAGCTTCAATTAGAAGGGCACAACTGCAATCATCATTGAGTGCGTGATTGACGAGCAATGATAAGCCCGACACATCGAGGCTTAATACTGCCCTGAGGTCTAGTATTGCAGGTTCGGTGGGAATGAGGTCGGAATTGAACCATCTACCAACGGTGATGGCATCCAATTGACTGTCGAGTGGGCTTATAACTGCGTACCCATCAATCCGCTGATGTTTCATATGCTAATCCTAAGCACTGGCTGATCGTTTTATATAATTTTGGCTGTACCAAATCAATTCTAGAACACTTTTAAAAAATGGCTTTAAAATATGAAAAAAAAAAACGTGCTTGGCTCAGGACTTAGAGCCGCGATAGATCGTTCATGATCGCGATTACCATCAAACTCCCCACAATACCGACCCCAATTCGCATAAAAACGGCTTGAGTTCGCTCAGAAACGGGCTTACCCCCACGCATCCACTCTGCGAGATAGAAAGCGAGGTGTCCGCCATCGAGCATCGGAATTGGTAACAAATTCAAGACACCGAGAGAGACCGAGATAAAGGCGAGGAAGTTTATAAATGGCTCAATGCCATTAGCGGCTGATGCACTCGCTACTTTGGCTATCGTGATCGGACCCGATAAATTATCCAGCGAAACCACACCCGTCAGGATTTTGCCTATTGATGTCAGTGTGAGCCATGACATCTGAATCATCTTGTCCGCGCCAGCAACCACAGAATCAACAACACCTAATTGAACAAGGGACTGCTTATCTTCTGGCCAGCTCGGTGCTTTAACACTCGCACCAAAGTAACCAATCGTTTCTCCGTTGATTACCTTGGCATCGAGTTCAACAGTAAGACTTTGCGCCCCCGATTCACGCTGGATCTGCATCTCAATTTGCTTACCAGGGGACGCGCGAAACACATCGACGGCTTCTGACCAAAGCGCGATGGGCTGCCCGTTGATTTGGGTAATAATGTCACCCGTACTGAGCCCAGCTCGTTCTGCTGCCGAGCCCTGTTGAATAACATCTAACTCTGCACGTCGTGGCGGCACCCAAGGGTTAATACCGAAGGCGCGAATAGGAGAGATTTCGTCAAACTCAAACCGCCAGCCATCCAGCGCCGCACTCATTTCAATGCGCTGCTCGTTCCGTGTCGCAAGAAGGGTAATCTCTCCAAAACTGCCAACGCGAGAGGCCAGCGCGAAATTGATGTCCTCCCATGTTCGTACCTGGCGGCCATCGATCTCAACGATATCCATGCCGGATTCTAACCCAGCAGCTTGAGCTAGAGTGCCCGGCGCTACCGATCCGACAGTCGGAGTAGGGTACGACACTCCGTACCCAAACAAAGCAGCATATGCGATTGCCGCAAAAACAAGATTCACTAGCGGACCTGCCGCTACTATCGCTACTCGCTGCGCTAATGACTTATGAAAGAATGACGCGTGACGATCTTCCGGCGCAACCGCCTCATTGCCCTCACCGAACATCTTCACATAGCCACCCAGCGGTATTGATGCAACAACATACTCAGTACCATCAGCACCCACTTGCTTCCAAATTGGTGTGCCAAAGCCTATTGAAAACCGGATAACACGCACACCACACTTCCTAGCCAACCAGAAATGCCCGTATTCGTGAATGGTCACCAAAATGCCGATTGTGATGATAAGTGATATGAGGGTCTGCAGTAATTCCAATATCGTCTCCTTATTAGGCTTAAGGATATAGGAATGTTTGGAACTTGCTTGAGTTTAATAGGGTGCAAGGCTGCACTCCCATTCGGTCGACCCAAAAGCCAACTAAAACTGAGCAGGTGAATACGGTAGTCGTACATCACGGAGATTATAGTGAACCGATCCAAATGCTAGATATTAAGGCAGATAGTGATCTCAGCATCTATTAACTGTAGTAGTGTGATTTGTAGTTATCTAAACTCAATCTGACACTATTCGATACAGTGTTCTGACCTGATCGTACAATTGCTTAACGCTAACTATCCCGCAAAAGCGGTCATTCAAATCCTACGCACACTCAGGTGCTGCTATGTTCTGGAAGCGGTCGTTGAGAGCGGTTTAGACATAAAAAACGTTGAGTACGAACGTTAATACCTTATGCTCACGTAAGTTTTTGCAACACGCTAGTTACACGTGGTGTTAAAAATGTCAGGTAGAATAATGTAGCAATAACTCTCGGCTATCTTGCCGACTTTCTCTCTACTAATGGGCACTCCAGCCTAATGGTACGTAGCTTTCTTTTCTGTGCTCTTTGAGTCGCGAGTAGTTAATCAATAGCGAATTGTCCCATCTCTCGTTGGGGGAGCGAGATCGTAGAGAGTGGAGGGCTTAAATGGGAGGCTAGTTCAGCTGAACATCACTAGCACTCGCCAAGCTCTCAGGTTCAATTTGGGAAAAGGGTTGGGGGCCGTCCATCCTATTTCCCTAGAATCTTGGATTAATCAAAACATTTAGTATCTGATATAAAACCCTATTGTGAGTTTATCTTGCTGTTCTTGCCGAACCGAAGTTCATATTGTGCTCTATAGGCCTCCGCAGAGGCGGGAAGATGTGCGCGTACTGCAGCTACTAACGCTTCGGTGGAGTAACCTTTCATTGCTTCGATTATATCAAAATGCTGAGAAACGATGATTTTCATATGTTCAGCGTCATAATATTTCACGACCCTTATAGGCTGGGCAACGCGAGAGTGACGGCTTATTAGCTCAGCTAGCCTTGGATTACCGCAGCAGGAGTACTGCAGTTCATGAAAATTCTGATTCAAACTGAAGACGGCTCGAAAGTCGCGCTGCTCAACTGCATTTGCATGTTGTAACGCGATGGATTCTAATTTATCTGTCAGTTCGCTCGCGCAAGGCAACTGAGTACACTGGGCAGCAGCAGTCTCTAAAATAATCCGCACATCGTATAGGTCATCAACCTCGTCAGGCGTAAAGTCTACCACTTCGACACCACGGTTTGGCTTGCGGACAAGCATTCCTCGGCTCTCTAGAGCTGCAAACGCATTCCTTACTGCATGTCGTTTCGCATCGTATCTCTCCATTACAGCATCCTCTACGATGCGAGATCCTGGCGTATACAAACCGAAGACTATGTCATTCTCCAATTCCTCAACGAGTGAGCTCTTCACGCTTGCGACTCCTAAAACGTAAAACTGATAGACAAACACTTTAACACACCAGAGACCGATTCGTCCGATAAAATTATCGATAATCTTGTTGACATTAATATTGCAGTTAAATACCTTCAAAGGAGCAATAAGGAGAGAGAGATGAAATCAATAAAAAAATCAATCGTTCTAGCTACTGCAGTATTAGCCGCCAACGCCATGGCATGGGATGCAACACCGGGCAAGCCTTATGATGGGGCTACGGTAAAAGTGTTATCGGTCAAATCTAGCCAGTTCGAGGCTCATGAAGCTCGATTGGCCTCATTTGAACAGCAAACCGGCATCAAAGTAGTCTATGACTACGTGCCATTTCCAAATATGAAAGAGGCATTGACCACAGAAATGGTAGCCGGCACGGGTGACTATGATGTGGTCTCTGTGATGGACCAGTGGGTGCCATCTCTGCAAATGCTACTTCAGCCAATTACCGACGAAGTCGCTGAGAGAAATGTTGATCTCTCTGACTTTCCGAAAGCTCATTTACGTCACGGGCAGTTGAATGGAGAGCTGGTTGGCTTACCCGTTCGTGGACACGTTCAGCTTCTGTTCTACAGAACTGACCTTCTGAAAAATGCCGGTGTAACAGCACCTCGTACCTGGGAGGAAGTGGTTTCAGTTGCTAACGCCGTTCAAAATAGCTCTGATTCTGCCGGTATTGCGCTTCCTTACGGCAAGCTTAATGGCCAGAACTTAATGGTTTGGATGAATCTTCTTTGGGGTAAAGGAGGTGATCTATTCAACGCGGAGGGCAAGCCTGCATTTAATTCTGATGCTGGCGTCGCTGCAACTGATATGTATGTCGGCTTCCTAAGAGACAAAAAGATTGCGCCTGCGGGTTCAGCAGTATTCGTAGAGCAAGACGCGGTTAACAGTTTCAAACAAGGTAATTCGGCGATGTTACCAGTTTGGTGGTGGGTGCGTTCACAGTTGACTGATCCTTCGCAATCAACATTAAACGCTGAGCAGGTTGGTTTTACGGCCTTACCCTCAGTGGCGGGCGCTGACAGAACTACGTTTACAAACACGTGGATTTTCGGTGTCACTGATGGCTCTGATCAGAAAGATGCCGCTGCAGAGTTTCTTAGCTGGCTCACAGATCCCGCATTGGAACGAGATGTACTGCTAGATCCAGCCCTTAGTGAGGTTGTGTCAGTTCATATGTCCAATCTAAGAGATTCTGAAGTTAATCAGCGCTGGGGTGGCATGCACCAAGCCGCAGCTGAGGCATTAGCTACTGCTGAAGGTATGGAGTTTGGAAGCAACTGGCCACGTGTTGCTGAAATTCTTGAAACGGCGATCTCGACGCTGGCATCTGGTGAGGATACTAACACGCGTTCTGTATTAGATAAGGCTGCGGCTGAGATTGCTTCTATTCGTTAGTTTTGAACTAACCACAGGGAGAGGGTGATCGACTCTCCCGCTAATACATCCTAATTTCTGATTTTAGGTAGCAAAAGTGAGAGAAAGATTACTGCCGCACTTTTTGCTCGTTCCAGCATTTTTAATAGTGTTAGCGACGACAATATACCCGTTGGCCTACTCATTGGTGACGTCATTTCGCGAATGGGACCTAACAAAGCAGCGTCGCCCCGGTGACTTTGTTGGATTAGGAAATTACCTTGAAGCTGCAACCGAAAGCGCTTTTCTTAACTCGCTTTGGGTCACGACGGTTTTTGTGGTTTCCAGTGTCGTATTAACTCTCGTGTTTGCGTTTTCTATGGCGCTTTTGTTACGTCGCACTGGGCGGCTGCACACGTTTACGCGCATCATTCTAATCCTACCATTTGCCATGAGCCCAGCCTTGATTGGTGTCAGCTATCGGTTCATGTTCAATCCTGAATTCGGTGTCCTTGCAAAAGGTCTAGGGCAGCTCTTCCCGGTGCTTGAAGGCATTCCATGGTTGGCAGATCCTGATCTAGCGATGGGAATTCTTGTGGCTACAGATGTTTGGCACTGGACACCGTACATGACATTTATGTGCCTGGGTGGTCTAGCTTCGATACCAAAAGAGACAGAGGAGGCGGCACGTGTCGACGGTGCCTCGAATCTGCGAATAATATTTGAGATTGTCCTTCCCCAGATGAAGGGGGTTTTACTGGTTACAGCAGTTTTGAAAACGATATTCGCTCTAAAAATGTTTGATCAGGTAGTTACTCTTACGGGTGGCGGGCCTGGAATTTCGACGGAAACTTTAGCGTTCTTTATTTTTAATGTCGGTTTCAAGTGGTTTGACATGGGTTATGCGTCAGCACTTGCCTGGATTCTTACTCTGATAATGATGGCCATTTCGGCCTGGTATGTACGCATGTTACTTAGTGAGCGTAAGGTGGTCGCAGCATGAGAAATCAAATACTTTGGCTTGTTGAGAGAGCTCTCTTGTTAGTGATCTCTGGTATTGTGATCTTCCCAATTACATGGATGTTCCTTACAGCGTTTAAGCAGCCACGTGATGCATACTCTCTGTCGCTAGACTTCACACCGACTATCCAAAATTTCATCACCGTCTTCTCAGAACCTTGGAATCTAGGGGATATGGTGTTTAATTCGGTTGTAGTCGCGGTAGTGACCGTCGCAATATCTGTTCCCTGCGCCTCTCTTGCGGCTTACTCGTTCTCTCGTTTTAGAGTTCGTGGACGAAAATTTCTGTTTTTTCTGATTCTATCCACTCAATTCATACCGGCAGTAGTAATTGTACTGCCATTTTTCTTAATGTTTCGCTCCCTCGGGCTTCTCGACACTCGTATCGCACTGATTATTGTGAATTTGGCGATTGTTACCCCTTTTGTTATTTGGATGATCAAAGGTTTCATTGACGCCATTCCTGTGGATAGCGAAGAGGCGGCGATGATAGATGGCGCCTCACGGCTGCGGGTCATTAAAGACATTGTTTTACCAATGGCGGCTCCGGGCATTCTTACCTCTGCAATTTTCTGTTTCATACTGACTTGGAACGAGTTCCTTTTTGCGTTGATTCTCTCTCGAAGTGATGCGGTTACGTTACCCGTTGGGCTCGTCAGTTTCCGCACTGAGCGTGGCGATTTATGGGAGTTAATGAGCGCGGCCGGGGTCATGATCACCGTACCTATATTCGTTATGGCGCTGTTCATTCAAAAACACTTCACGCGGGGCATGACTGCCGGCGCAGTTAAATAAGGAAAAGGGGATGGCTGAAGTAAAACTAGTCGATCTTGAGAAACGCTACGGTGAGTTTTATGCAGTAAAGAAGCAGAATCTTATAATCGAAGATGGCGAATTTTTAGTGTTACTGGGACCATCAGGCTGCGGAAAAACCACGACTATGCGAATGATCGCAGGTCTTGAGGAGATATCCTCTGGGGATGTTCGTATAGCTGGCGAATCTGTAGCTAATAAGCCGCCTAAGGACCGTGATATCGCTATGGTTTTTCAAAATTACGGGCTGTATCCCCACATGACTGTGCGGCAGAACATAGCGTATCCACTCAAATTAAGAGGAGTAAGACGCGAGGATAGGGATCGCCAAGTGCAGCTCACGGCCGATAAAGTGGAACTTGGACAATTACTCGAAAGGCGGCCTTCGGAGTTATCAGGGGGGCAACGGCAGAGGGTTGCTCTTGCGCGAGCGATCGTTCGTACACCAAAGTTATTTCTGATGGATGAGCCTCTCTCAAATCTCGATGCGAAGTTACGTGTAACTATGAGAGCAGAGCTCAAACACTTACATCACGAATTAGGCGTCACGACGGTCTATGTAACCCACGATCAAATGGAGGCAATGACGTTAGCAACACGCATTGCGGTTATGCGCGAGGGCGAAATAGTACAACTGGATACACCCAAAAAAATCTATGATCAGCCGGTAGATTTGTTTGTTGCCGGTTTTATAGGGTCTCCATCAATGAATTTAATCGACGGAAGAGTAGAGAGTGGCGAATTTCAAGCCGATGGCGTTCGCGTGCCGGTTAACGCGCCTGATCGAGAGTCAGTTGTAATGGGGGTGAGGCCAGAAGATTTGACGATTTTGGAAAACACCGCCGCGGAGATACAGGGGAAACTCTATGCGCTTGAGCTGACAGGTGACAGCACATTGGTAACTCTTAAAGCCGGCAATTCTAGCATTTGTGCACGGGGCCCCGCGGAGTTTGAAGCTGAGATTGATACGCTGTGCCACATTAGTATCAAGCCAGGAGCTAGAGTTCACCTTTTTGACGAGAAAACGGGCCGGCGCATAGACGAATGAAGCAAACAGGACAAATGACCATGGAAACACTCACAACTGCTCAAGCAGAGGCCCGCCACATTAAACGCGATCAATATGTGTCTTGCTCAGTAGCGTTCATTGATTGCAAGAAGCCAGGTTCGCACCTTAAAGAGAACTACTCGATTATAGGTCCCGGTGTAACTTCATCTGACGAACAAATTGTCAATTTACCGGAACCTCACGGATTCAACATTGGCGCCGCCGCAATGCCAAACGGCATTACGAACAATTTACATATTCACTTTACGGCCGAAGTGTTCATCGTTCATCGAGGAGAATGGACGTTTAGATGGGGTAAAAACGGTGAGAACGAATACGTGGGGCGAGCGGGCGATATTGTGTCAATACCCACTTGGGTCTTCCGTGGCTTTACTAATAGCGGCCCCGATAACGGCTGGTTGTTTACGGTTTTGGGGGGGGACAACACAGGTGGCGTCATTTTTCATCCCGACATTATTCGTGAAGCAGCCGACTACGGGCTTTACATCTCCCTCAGTAACCGGCTAATTGATACATCAAAGGGTGATCCTCAGCCAACGGCTAGCCAGTGTATTACGCCAATGTCCGATGCTGATGTCGAGAGTCTGAGGGTAGTCACGGTAGATGAGATGCTTTCGAGGATAGTTAATCAATCCAATCGTCATTTTTTGCCTGCATTTATCGACCAAAACTTACCTGGCTGTGGGGTAGAAATCGCTCCTGTTATCGGTTACGGAATGACCCAAAACCGCAACCACGTGTCAAGGATAACTAATCCACATGGATTCTCAGTTGAATGGTTGCGGTTCTCGCCGGGGCAAATGACTGGCCATTTCTCACTTGATGAGAAAATGGTGTTCATCGTCCATAAAGGAGCCCTCAATATTCATCTGGCTGGGGGCGCGAAGATTACACTCAACACTGAAGATACATATTCCGTTCCAGCGGCTGTCCAGGTTCGATTAATCGGGGACGAGGCCCTGGGAAGCGAGGTTGTTGTTGTGATTTCGGGCGACGGCAGGAAACGCCCTATTTTTAGCCAAGAAGTATTAACCAATGCCAAGAAGAGTGGTCTAGATTTGGATGCCAACGGATACTTTGCCAAGGCAACGCTATTACCTGTTTATGGGAGGGAGATCTGATGCGCCCAAGTATTGTTCGACAGCGTTTGCAGACCGGTAAGACTATTCTAAACGCCTGGTTATCGATTGGCTCTACCTATTCTGCTGAAGGGGTAGGTCATAGCGGAGTTCATACTGTAACTGTGGATCTACAACACGGTATGCTGGATTTTTCTAATTTACTACCGATGCTTCAAGCTATATCTAGTACCCCCGCCATGCCCATGGCTAGGGTAACAGCGTTACAACCTGCCGAGATAACGAAGGTCCTAGATGCAGGTGCCTATGGTGTTATATGCCCGATGATTTCAACTCCCGAGCAGGCTGCGGAGTTGGTGTCAATTTGTCGGTACCCGCCGCTGGGTAAGAGAAGTTTCGGACCTTCGAGAGGACTGCTCTACGGTGGCGACGATTATGTCGCGCATGCGAATGAAACGATTATGGTGATCCCTATGATCGAAACGGCGGAAGCAATAGAGAGAATTGAAGAGATTCTTGATGTGCCGGGAATCGACATGATCTACATAGGTCCAAATGACCTGGCATTTGACATAGACGGAGATGTTAGGCCGCCGAGAACCCAATCAGAGGCTGCAATAGTAAGGGTGTTGGAAGCGGCAGGAAGACGAAAAATACCTACTGGAATCTTCTGTGCATCCGTTCAAGAGGCGCAGGCTCGGATAGACCAGGGCTTCAACCTAGTAACTCCTTCGAATGACTTCTCGCATTTGATGCGAGGAATGCGCGATGCCGTAGCTACGTTATCTCAGGAAAACCCTAAAACCAACGCTTCTAAAGAAGTTCATGTAAATGGCTATTGAACAGTTGCGGGAGTGTAATTGGGTTCTTATCCCAGGTACCTTGTGTACAGAGGATGTTTTTATACCGTTTCTCGATGAACTTGATGTATCAGAGGATAAAAGGATATCGATCAAATTAGATCGGCCGAACGTTCATGACTATGAAACGTTGCTCAAAGAAGAGTCCAAAGATGCGGTGGTCTGTGGATTTTCGCTAGGCGCCATTGTCGCAGCCCATAACGCCGCTGTTCTAAATGCAAAACGAATCGTGCTGTTTGGTCTAAATCCATTGCCAGATAGGCCTCAGAACAGGGACGTGCGTTTGAGCATGGAACAAAGCGTTATGGCTTTTGGTGGTTCATATGGGTTGGAAAAGCATGTTCCGGAAATCCAAGCCATGAAGGTGGGGGGCGTTAAAGACAAAATACTATCAATGGCAGATCGGAGCAGTGCGTATATACAAGCTCAAACTCAGTTAGCACTCACTCGACCAGATGCTTTAAGTTCGCTCTCTGCGGCTAGAACAACAGTTATGCTGTTGACAGGCAGTAACGACAGTATGACTCCGCCTAATCTGGCTGAAGAGCTGACAAAGAAACTGACAACATGTTGCTTTGCTTCTCTATCAGGACTTGGTCATTACGCCCTTTTGGAAGATCCTAAACGGTGTGCACACTCATATCTAGAGCTTGAGTCTAGGCTCTAAAGAACCCACGAAAAAGAGCTTGCTAAAAGTCGTAGCGTGGTTTCGCGTTATCGCTTCATTCTATGACCACTTCCGGTTTATTTAAACTGTGCGAGTTACAACGATTTGAATGACCGCTTAGGGCAAAAACTAGCCCATCACTACACAGGCAACTTCCCCGCAAAAGCGGACGGTTGAGTAAAATAA
>Ga0209137_1003044_pt1 | contig 14276 bp, 9 predicted proteins | sample SaaInl5LU_22_DNA_FD_184642 | JGI IMG/M metagenome (GOLD analysis project Ga0209137, IMG submission 184642) | Marine microbial communities from expanding oxygen minimum zones in the Saanich Inlet - ESP_105LU_22_DNA (SPAdes) (version 2) | ecosystem: Environmental > Aquatic > Marine > Intertidal... | reverse complement strand
GCAAATGCAGACGGACTTGACGTTGCACTCGACGCTCATTCGTCTCAATATGTTTGTGGCATCGAAGCCATAAAAACAAAGGTTACGGGTGATTACCTTCAACGCATGACCATGACCCGCCACGCCCTAGAGGCGTGCAATCATCTTTTCTTAATTATTTCAGGTGAAGAAAAATGGTCGTTGCTCGAACCAATTCTAGCTGGTAGCGCATCCGACCTTCCAGTTGCAACGCTCATTCAATGTGCTGGCAACAAGCTGCATATATTTGTTCTCGATGGAGGGGTAAATGCATAAAATAGTCATTCGCGTAACTGAAAAAATTATCGAAAGATCGCGCAAAAGCCGCGACGCCTATTTGGATGAGAATAAAGCTCGTCTCGATGATATCGCCTCGCGCGATAAACTAAGCGCTGCCAATAAAGCGCATGCATTCGCCGCCTGCCCTGCTGCTGACAAGCAACGCTTACTCGGAGGCAACTGGCCCAACATAGCTATCGTTAGCGCCTATAATGATATGTTGTCGGCGCACCAACCTTACGAAGGTTATCCTGATCTAATTCGCAAAGTGGCGCGTGAGCATCAAGCCACAGCCCAAATGGCTGGCGGTGTTCCTGCCATGTGTGATGGTGTGACCCAAGGTCAGCAAGGAATGGAGCTATCACTTTTCTCGCGCGATGTGATTGCCATGTCGACCGCCGTCGCTTTATCCCACGGAACGTTTGACACGGCACTCTATCTTGGCATCTGCGATAAGATTGTTCCTGGACTATTAATCGGCGCAATTCAGTTTGGTTATCTGCCGGCGATATTCGTTCCCGCAGGCCCAATGACATCCGGTTTACCAAATAGTAAAAAAGCGCAAATTCGTCAGCTATATGCCGAGAAGAAAGTCTCGCGTGAGGAGCTATTGGCTGCTGAGTGCGAGAGCTATCACGGCCCCGGCACGTGTACTTTTTACGGCACCGCTAACTCCAATCAAATGCTGATGGAATTTATGGGGCTACACCTGCCTGGAGCTGCGTTCGTAAATGCCAACACACCTTTACGTGATGCCCTAACAAGGGCTGCAACACAGCGAGCCATTGCTATATCCAACCTTGGCTCAGACTTTACACCGTTAAGTGAAGTGATCTCCGAAAAAAGCATCGTCAACGGCATTGTCGGCTTGCTATCAACAGGCGGCTCAACAAACCATACATTGCACATACCGGCGATTGCTCGCGCTGCTGGCATCCATGTTACATGGGACGACTTTGCTGAGTTATCCGAAGTCGTGCCATTATTGACACGCATTTATCCAAATGGCCAAGCCGATGTAAATCACTTCCACGCGGCGGGTGGTGTTGGGTATTTAATGCGCCAACTTCTTGATGCTGGTCTCGTCCACGCAGATGTGCGTACCGTTGTCGGTAACGGACTGGAAGCTTATTGCGACGAGCCTAGCCTTGTCGATGGTCAAGCCGATTGGGCCCCTGCACCGACTATGTCTGGAGACGCGGAAGTCCTCACCACCATGGACGCCCCTTTCGATAACGAAGGCGGAATGAAATGTGTCGATGGCGACCTCGGCCGTGGCATTGTAAAAGTATCAGCGGTAGCCGCCGATAAGCGCAAGATAACGGCACCGGTTAAAATATTTCACGACCAAGATGATGTCGTCGCTGCATTCGAACGCGGTGAGCTTGAAGGCAATTTTGTGATTGTTTTACGCTTCCAAGGTCCCGCCGCAAAAGGCATGCCAGAGCTACACAAACTGTCCGCTAGCCTCGGCGCGTTACAAGATCGCGGGCACCAAATCGCACTTGTCACGGATGGACGGATGTCTGGCGCATCCGGCAAAATTCTCGCGGCAATCCATGTGACGCCGGAGGCCAGCCATGGCGGAAATATTGCACGCCTTGAAGACGGCGACATAGTTTGCCTCGATGCCAATAGTGGTGAGCTGAGTGTTAATCTATCCGCAGATGATCTAGCCAAGCGCGATCTAGCGGTCGTAGCTTCGAGTGGACAACGCATCGGCTTTGGTCGCGATCTGTTTACCCATCTTCGTAAAAACTGCTCATCTGCAGAGGATGGTGCTTCCATCTTATTTGTAGAGGAGAATGCCACATGATACTCGTAGGTGATATTGGCGGAACAAATGCGCGCTTTGGGCTCGCCTCGAAGCAGAGAAATAACAAATATCTTATCCGTGAATTCTCTAAAGCTTCGGCCGATAAATTCCCGAGCCTCGACGAAGCCATTAACAATTATCTGAATGGCTTAGGGACGCATCCCGAGCATGCTGTGTTGGCCGTCGCTGGCCCGGTATCTAATGGCCGCGTCAGCTTCACCAATCGCGACTGGAGCATGAGCCAAAACGACTTGCAGGATCGCTGCGGGATCAAAAGCGTCGAATTCATAAATGACTTTACGGCCATGGCTCGCTCGGTTCCCGAAATGTCATCTGATAGCTTTATCGATATTCACGAAGGTACCCCGGTGGCTGGAGCACCTATCCTCGTTGCTGGCCCTGGAACTGGTTTTGGTACAGCCACGCTAATACCTGTCGGTGATAGCTGGCAGGTTCTTGCTGGTGAAGGCGGACATATGGCTTACGCACCCCAAAGCGATGAAGAGCTTGAGGTGTTTCGGATATTGCGCGACCTCCACGGTTATATTTCAGTGGAATTGGTATGCGCGGGCAAAGGTCTGGAGAAGTTGCATCAAGCGGTTTGCATTCGGCATAAAACTGACTATGTGCCAAGTCCTGCTTATGCAATTCTGGAACGCGCGGAACAAGGCGACGCTATTTGTGCCGAGGTCTGCCGCATTCGCACCAATACATTGATGGTTGCGATTGCCAGCGGTGCTTTATTGACCAGCTCCAAGGGCGGCATTGTTCTGGCTGGAGGCGTCGCTAAACGCTTGATAGATTATATTTCTGACCCTGCAAGCTTGGAGCGTTTCTTCGCTTGTTGGCCAGAGAATGATTTTCTAAAAAATATTCCCATTCGTTTACTTACCAACCCTACCGCACCCTTAGTTGGGGCGGCAGCTCACTTATTGGCAAAGGATGCATCGTGACATCAACATCACATAGTTACCTATCGATCTTTGAAAATTTGCAGCAGTGCCCCTTAGTCCCGGTCATCGTTATCAATGATATTGAAGACGCTGCACCCATGGGCGAAGCTTTGCACAAAGCTGGCATCCGCATCGCAGAAATTACATTCCGTACCCCGCAGGCCGCGCAAGCCATTTCAGAGATGAAAGCGCATTGCCCAGAGCTTGTTGTAGGCGCTGGAACCATATTAAACGCTGACCAACTCGACACGGCTATTAATGCAGGATCCGATTTTATTGTTACCCCAGGCACGACGCCAAACTTATTGAACGCCTTGGCGGCAACAACAACACCTATTTTCCCAGGCGCTAGCACAGCCAGTGAAGTTCTGAATTTATATGAGCGCGGCTATGAATACATAAAATTCTTTCCTGCCGAAGCCTCGGGCGGCACAGCCGCTCTTAAATCATTTGGCGGGCCAATTCCGCAAGTGAAGTTTATGCCGACAGGCGGCATAGATCAGAGTAATGTGCATCAATATTTAGCGCTTAAAAATGTCATAGCCGTTGGCGGTTCATGGATGATCGACGCCAACTTCGCCGCGCAGAAAAATTGGAGAGAGTTCCAAAAGTCTACCGAGGCATTCGTTGACAACATAGTCGCTAAAGGAATATAGATGAAAGCCAATAAGGTGGAAATGTGAAAAAAAAATCGTCCAAACTAATCGATAAATTTCAAACTCAATTGACCAGCTATCTTTCTTTGGCCGATCAAGACCCTCACGTGAACCCTGTCAAACTTCTCGCTTATGAAATCTCTCGAGAGATTGAAAACGGATCAGTAAACTTTGACGACCTAGAAACAGTCTTACTCGACCTCCATGAGTTAGGCGTTCGTGCTCGCGCTAAGGACTTACGCCACCGAAGTGGTCTTAACGCACTTCCAGAGCATCACGCGGCTCTGACGAAAATCATTCGCGCTCAAGCAGCGCTAGGGTTTGCAAGTTTTAAAAAATGGTCTGAAACCCCAGCCTTGGGTCTTGTGACTACAGCACACCCAACATTTATAAATTCGGAAGCGGTAGAGAGCCGCATTCTCGCCTATACAATGGGTGACAGGCCGAAGCGAAATCTTGGCGCCAGTGAAATTTTGCGCGAGACCCCACCAAGCCTCAAGGATGAGCACCGCCTGTCTCAAGTGGCCATTAAAAATATGCACAATGCGATCGATGACCTCAATCGACATATCCTGAGCGAGGCTCAAAGCTTATTTCCTCAGAAGTGGCAAACCATCACCCCCGACCTTGTGCATGTGTCGACTTGGGTGGGCTATGACTTGGACGGCCGGACAGACATTAGCTGGGTCGACACGATATGCTTGAAGCTCACGGAGAAGCGCGTACAGCTGCAAACCTATCTCGATACGGCACAGTTTATATCCGAACAATATGCTTCGAAGGCATCCACAAATGTCCTAGATAGCTTTATCCGTTCGCTGCATGCGGCTTGCGAGATTGCCCAGAACGAAGAGCTATTATTTGCCAAAGACCTGACAGATAAATCGCGGTTAATACAAGCTGCCAATACATTAAGCGAGAAAAACCCGAAGCGTTGGACCGACACAAAGCAACCCATTTCACTGCTACGCAAAGCCATTAAGAATACGGATAGCCCGGAACTAATTCGCGAAATCATTAGCTTGATATCAAAGATCATGCGTTCAGGAATGGGAACAGCAGCCATTCAATTACGGGTTAATGCGCAGCAAGTTTTATCGGCGATATCCGGGGTCCTCGAAATAGCCCCCGAAGACAGGTTGGACGGCAGAACCCTATTAGCCAAAGTCAATAAACTGGCTGTCGATGCGCCATCCGTAGAAACCAATTTTGCTTCTTTGGATATGGCAGAAAACACAGTCAACCGTCAGTTGATATTGGCCAAACAAATTATTTCGCATATCGACGCTTCGGTGCCTATACGATTTTTAATCGCTGAGTGTGATCAAGCCATCGTCGTCATGAGCGCTTTAGCACTGGCAAAATATTACGGCGTCAATCAAGCCATCGATATTTCTCCGCTATTCGAAACCCCCAACGCACTTCGCAATGGCGGGCGGGTGATGAGCCAATTGCTCGACCAGTCGGCCTATCGTAGTTACGTTAAAAAACGCAAATCCATAGCGATCCAGACGGGCTTTTCAGATGCCGGACGCTTTATGGGCCAGATCGCTGCGGTCATGGCCATCGAGCGGCTACAATCACATGTAGCCGAAGCCATCGCTCAAAGTGGCTTAACCGGTGTGCGGATCATCATCTTTAATACACAAGGTGAGTCTATTGGCCGTGGTGGCCACTCGGGCTCCCTATCCGACCGCATGGATTATATTATGAGCCCATGGGTCTTTCAAAAATTTGATACGTATAAAATTCCGGTCACCCATGAGTTTAGTTTTCAAGGTGGCGACGGATATTTATGGTTTGGTTCCAGCGCGCTGTCTGAGGCCAGCTTGACGCAATTAGTATGCTCAAGACAAGCCGATCATAGCGCGGCCAATGAGGATCCGTTCTATAATGATTCTGATTTTGTCTGGGACTTCTACAACGAGATCGTGACCCAACAAGATAGCCTTTATCATGATACGGATTATCGTTATTTACTGAGCGGTTTCGCGCGCGCCTTTCTTACGCCGACTGGTTCACGCCCAGAAATGCGTCAGGCAATCGGCACGACGGAACAATCAACTTTTACGCCAAGACGAATTCGTGCGATCCCACACAACGCGCTCTTGCAGCAGCTTTCCATGCCGCTCAATGTTATTTTTGGCATTGGTCGGGCCATGCGAATTGACCCGAGCCGTTTCACTAGCTTATTCGCAAATTCCAAGCGCGGCCAAACCATTTTAAGTGCCGTAAGCGAAGCATGGTCGAATACCAATCTTCAAGCTGTAACGGCTTATGGTGATTTGCAAGACCCTAATTTCTGGATTTCTCGTGCTTCTCAACGCGACGCCAACGAGATTGATTGGCGGTTTCGTGTGGTTGCAAATGCGTTTTACCACAGCAACCCGAATTCAAAAATTCGTCAGCTAGTATATCGCATTCGTGCCGACGGACAGAACCAAATGGCGGCGCTGAAGACCATAGGTATTAAGGTAAATCTAGGCCTTCATGCCAAGAGCAACCGTGAGTATTTACAGCAAAGCCTCGCACATGCTTTGCGCATGACTATCTTTATGCACGCACAGTTGAGTGCGGCCGAGCTACCTGTAAATGCACCACCCGGTGCCTCTCGTCAGGAGATACTTGAAAAATTATGCCGCTTTCAAATCGATGAAGCCATTGAGGCGCTTCGCAGTGCCTACCCGCATCAGACATTAAGCAGCGACTGGGAAAGTGAGCTTACGGCGGCACGCGAAGACAAGGTTGCGCCCAACCTCGAACAGATCGATGAGCGCGTTCTTGAGACGCTGAAGCTATGTCAAAAACTTGCCCGTCTTAGCAATTACATTATGCCGCTTCACTTCAGTGCATATGGCTAATCTAAAGATGTCCGCAGGATGATCTGAAGCATAAAAAAGGCGCCAGTCGAATGACTGACGCCTTTTCTTTTATCTCAAGCTAATCCTCAGGCCATGTCGTCAATGACGACAACTGGCCTCAGGTTCAGCGGCCTACCAGAAGATGGTATATAGAGCCACCAGCATTAGCGTCGTAATGAGAGCTGCTACTTTATAAGCCGTATCGGTCGAGAAGGAAATATCTGAAATATTGATATCTTCGCCCTTGCCACTATTTGGCCAGATCGCAGATACTGCGACAGCAGCTAACGTACATAGTACAAACACCCAGCCGACACGAACCATGAACGGTACTTCAGGCATGTATAGTTTGAATGCCAATGACAGTACGAACGATCCGATTGCCGCCATCAATGCGCCATTGGATGTTGTCGGACGCCAGAACATACCCAAGACAAATATACTCACGACACCTGGTGTAAAGAAGCCAGTGAACTCTTGAATATACTGGAACGCTTGCTCCATGTTGCCAAGCAAAGGACGAGCCGAAAGAACAGCTATTGTTAAAGCAATTAAACCGACAAAGCGTCCAACCCGAACAAGATCATGTTCGGATGTTTTTGGTTTGTAGGACTTCACGATATCCAAGGTAAAGATTGTCGATATTGAGTTCACCATGGACCCTATAGACGAGATGATAGCCGCGATTAGGGCAGCGAAGATTAAGCCACGAATACCGGTTGGCGTTAACTTCATCATTTCAGAATAGGCCTGATCTGGTTTTGCTAGGTCTGGCGCTAGCATAACCGCTGCAATCCCCGGAACAACAATGATCAAAGGCATTAGTAATTTCAAGAATGCAGCAAAGGCGATACCTTTACGGGCCTCGGCCAAGCTCTTCGCACCCAAGGCACGCTGAATAATATATTGGTTAAAGCCCCAATATGAGATGTTCATAATCCACATACCGCCAAGCAGAACATGCAGACCCGGAAGGTCTTTATAATAAGGCTGGTCAGATGTGAAAATCATGTCGAACTTATCAGGAAGCTCTGCATAAAGTCTTTCGAACCCTGCAATCGCGCCCAAACCACCAGAAATCTTATCGAGTGTTAGGTAGCTGATCAAAATGCCACCAGCGACCAGCATAACCACTTGAATGATATCTGTAAGGGCCACCGCTTTCAGTCCACCATATAGTGAATATGTAGCTGCAAATGCGGCTAAGAATACTAGGCTATAGAACATATCAAAGCCGGTTAGGCTGTTAATGCTTAAGGCGCCGAGCCACAGAATGGAGGTCAAGTTGACGAAAACGTAAACCAGCAACCAGAATATCGCCATAACGTATTTCACGCGATTGTCGAAACGAAGCTTCAAGAATTGCGGCATCGTGTAAATTTTCTTTTCAAGAAAAATTGGTAGTAGCAACCAACCTACTAAGATCAGAGTAATGGCAGCCATCCATTCATAGGATGCAATAGCCAGACCTAGAACATAGCCAGAGCCGGACATACCAATAATCTGCTCTGCAGAAATATTAGCCGCGATCAAGGAGGCCCCGATGGCCCACCAAGGTAAGTTTTGGCCAGCTAGGAAATAGTCATTACTATTAATTTCCTCGCCAGATGTTTTGCGGGACACGCGCCACGCTATTAGAATTAGCGCAACTGCGTAAAATACTGTTACGCCATAATCGATGGATGACAACATTATAACCTCCGAAACTCGACACATGTCGAATTTAATTTATTGACTGTTAAAGCGCGTTAAAAGCATTGCCGGAAAGCCACCTACTCCCATTCGCTATTTCTAGCTAACTTAGATTTCTCAATAGGAATTAGAGATCTTTATAGGTTTCCACCGAAATTTAGTCGCACGCCCCCCTCACTGACAGTCTAGATTATGCAAATAATTGTCTATCGTTGTCAATATTGACGGTGATATAGTTTTAAGTCGATTTAATCTGCTGGGTTTAGTAAAGTTAAGGCTGTGAGGGGCACAATACTGTGTAGGTAAAACGAGTGGACGGATCGACGTGCTGAATAATGGCGCATGGTCGCGTTGACTTCATGAGGCGTCTGAGATGTTAAAAACCAAGCTACCAACAATTTCAGATGTCGCCCTGCGTGCGGATGTCTCGATCAAAACGGTTTCCAGGGTTTTTAACCAAAGCCCTAACGTCAGCGATAGCAAGAAGCAGTCGGTTTTATCGGCAGCAAAAGAACTGGGCTACCGCCCTAATCATGCGGCGCGCCGGTTGGCGGGAAACAAGTCTTTTGTCCTCGCCCATTTTCATGACAACTTAAATGCTGACTATGTCAGTAAAATCTATGATGGTTTGCAAACTGCGTGCACGGACCTTGGATATTATGTTGTTGCTGAGAAAATGCTCGCTAATTCAGAAGGTTATCTCGACGCTTGCGAACGCTATTTGAATAATCACGATGTCGACGGAATTATTCTTACGCCACCCGTTTGTGACGATATCAAGTTACTCAATTTTCTCGACGAAGCTGGCTTGTTGTACGCGCGCATTTCCCCTTATCAGCGAGCGCGGGAGGGAACCAGTGTATTCATCGATGATCAGGCCGCCGCCGCACAAATGACAGAGTATTTAATTGGTCTTGGGCACGAGCAGATCGCTTTTATTACGGGGCCTGCAAACCATGGGGCGAGTATGGCGCGCCTGCATGGCTTTGAGCAGGTTATGAGGGATGCTTTCGCGAGTTCTTCTGGCCCGCTCATACTTCAAGGCGATTTCTCGACCAAGTCCGGGTTTGTTGCGTTTGAAGAAATTCGCAAGAAAAATCCGAATATTTCGGCAATTTTCGCCGCCAATGATGAGATGGCTGTGGGCAGTTTGATGGCCGCGTATAGAGACAATATTCGAGTGCCGGAGGATCTATCTATTGTTGGGTTTGATAATTCGCGCCTAGCGGAAATCATTTGGCCGCCTTTGACGACTGTAAAACAGCCCATACAGGAAATGGCGGAACGGGCAGCCGTTTTATTGCTGGATTCGATTAGTGCTAACACACCGTCGGCCGTGCAGGAAAAGTTTGATGTTGAGGTTACCAAACGAATGACGTGTTCACCGATACTCAAATAGTATAATTCACGCCATCTAAATTTGCATCAAATGCAGTTTCCATGGTGGTCATTCAGCCATATGCGCCATAGCGTAAAACTGGCTGAATATATCGGCATTTGGCCCTGTTCATACAAATATTCATATCCATATTCATATCAAAACTACAGGCGAAATATCTCTAGCTCGCAGATTCTAGTTGCAAATCATTCTCAAAAAAACTATACAGTTGCGAATGATTATCAATTGCATAAACATCAACAGTCGAGGAGATACTGAAATATGAACCGCTTCCACCTACCGATAAGCATCAGTGCGAAGCTAATGGCAGCCGAAATAGCGTCAAGAGAACTAGCCGTTAGTGACAGAAGAGCGGATCGCCTCACAATGAATCGTTACAAAAACCTATTCTTAGCGACGTCAGCTTTTGTCTGCATGGTCGCCCTATCCGCCGATGCTAGCGCCCAAGCCGCGCCGCAAGCCGAAGCCGTTAGTCCTGAAATCACCGTCTTTGCATCCCCCGAAGATTATAAAACTTTAGCGGGTTCGGGTTCATATCTATCCGCCGAGGATTTGGCCAAGTTTGAAGACCCCGATATTAACTCGATGCTTGAAGAAATACCTGGCCTATATATTCAGGAAGAAGATGGTTTCGGCCTGCGCCCGAACATCGGAATGCGCGCAGCCCTGTCAGACCGCACAGCTAAAGTAACGGTCATGGAAGACGGAATTCTCATTGCTCCCGCTCCTTACGCACAACCATCGGCTTACTATTTCCCACGTGCGGCTCGCATGCAGGGCATCGAAGTTGTTAAAGGCCCGGCCTCTATTCGCTTTGGCCCTTACACAACCGGTGGAGCCATTAATATGATTTCCACGCAGATACCGACCGCCAATAAGGGTCTCGCAAAGCTTCGCGTGGGTTCAGATGGACTTGCGGATTTGCATTTGAATTACGGAGCGACGGTTGGAAACTGGGGCTATTTATTTGAAACGACCCAAGAGAAATCTGACGGCTTCAAAAAACTGCCGAATGGTGCAGATACAGGCTTTGAGATCGGTTCGTTTCTCGGCAAGCTTCGCTACACAACAGACTCTGGCAATCAATATTTTGAATTCAAATATGAGTATACCGATGAAGTTTCAGATGAAACTTATTACGGCCTGACAGATGCCGACTTTGCAGCCGATCCGTTCCAGCGTTATGCAGGAACACAAGTGGACGAAATGGATAACGAGCATTGGCAAACTGTTTTAACGCATAATTATCAGTTTACGTCTGAAGCTACGCTGAAGACCCAACTATATCAAACTTGGTTTGACCGTAACTGGTATAAATTAAGTAAAGTTGGCGGCTTGAGCTTCTCCTCTGCCGCCAGTGACGCAACGCTTTTCAGCGTCCTAAAAGGTGGAAATAGTGCAGCTGAATGTCTAGCCGCACCGGATACAACCAACTGTAGCGCCACGGATCTCGCGGTCAAAGCGAATAACCGTCAATATGAAACCAGCGGAATTCAAATACAGCTAAACTTCACTGCCGGCATCCATTCGTTTGAGATTGGCATGCGCGATCATACAGACGAGATGACACGCATTCAGTGGGAAGATGATTATTATATGTCGGCTGGCACGATGGCACTTTATAACGCCGGCGTTCCCGGGGCCAGTGGCGGCAGCAATAACCGCTTTGAACAGGCCAAAGCAACGGCTTACTACATCTATGACGACATCAACTTAGGCAAACTAACCATTACTCCGGGTATCCGCCGAGAAGAAATCGACGGTAAGCGGGTTGCACGATTAACCAATACAACCAGCCACTCCTCATCTATCAGCGAAACACTATTAGGGGTCGGTGTAACTTACGAAGTCAGCGATAGTTTATTGTTCGTAGCTGGCGCCAATGATGGGTTTAGCGCAACGGGCGTGACCAAAAATGAAGCTGAAACATCTAAAAACTTCGAAGCAGGCTTTCGCTATAATGCCGGTGAGAAAAAATTAGAGGTCATGGGCTTCTTCACAGACTTCGATAACATGATTGCTACATGTACGGTTTCATCGGGCTGTCTGAACGAGGGCGACACCTATGATGCTGGCGCAGTTGAAGTCAAAGGCATTGAACTTGTGGCATCAACGGTCTTCATCACTAGCGGTTATGAGTTCCCTATACAAATCACATACACCTATTCCGACACTGAGTTCCAAACTGCCTTCTCCGCGTCCTTATATGAATTATGGGGCGAGGTTGAGGCTGGCGACGAGTTGCCATATGTTCCAGAACATCAGCTCGGGCTGAGCCTCGGCGCTTCGATCGGCAAATGGGATATGAACGCCCGCGTGAAATATAAATCCGAACAGCGCACGACAGCAGGTCAAGGTAGTGCGGGAGCGACAAATTCTATTGGTAGCTTCATTGTTACCGACCTATCGGCGTCGCGCTCCATTGGCGACAATACGAAGGTGAATTTATATATCAATAATCTATTCGATAACGAGTATGAGGTCTCACGCCACCCCGATGGCTTGCGCCCCGGGGCCCCGAGATCAATAGCGGTAGGGATATCGACGAGCTTCTAATCACTCCAATTAGAGGCAATAAAATCAAGGAAAGGGCCTGCGTTTACACGCGGGCCTTTTTATTACCAGCTCTGGCGCTCATACAAGCTTCGAAATACGATTATGGAGGACAGTGGTGCCCAGGGACGGAATCGAACCGCCGACACAAGGATTTTCAGTCCTTTGCTCTACCAACTGAGCTACCTGGGCGTAAGATTGAAACGGATACAATCAAATTGGAAAACCGTTTATAGGCTAGGCTTCGCACGCTGTCTAGGGTCTCAATTAGGCTAATATTGATCGCCTCTGCGTAAACCGTGATGGGCCAATAGAGTTAGAATAAAAATTCTCGTTAAAGCCGCTTAATGCAAACGAGACGAAAGCTCATCCGCCTCGTCCTCGAGTAAACTTTCTTCCGATAACGGCTCTTCGGCTGGGACTGCATAGCTCTCAGTAAACCATCGGTTGAGGTCTACATCTGCACATCTTTTGGAACAAAATGGCTTATGCGCCTCCTCGACCGGACGGCGCTTACAAATTACGCATAAAACGTCTGGCTGTGATTCCCGCTCCGTACTCATTACCGACCCATCGCCTCGCGCAAACTAATAGCCGGGCGCCGCCGCGTCATCTCGATAACACCGAAGTCCGACATTGTCCCGATGCGAACTGGAAAGCGGTCTTGGCCAAATCCAGCCGATAATACTTCGACTACTTTTTCGTTGGCGCTTCCCTCGCTCATATCAATAAAATCGATCGCCACGAGACCACCGATACCGCGCAACTGAATTTGCTGACCAATAACCGCCGCCGCTTCCAAATTAACGTCTAAAGGTGTTCCATTCTGACTGCCTGAGTTTACATCGACCGTCGTCATCGCTTCGGTTGTCTCGATCATCAGCCAGCCACCCGATGGCAACTCTACCCGCGGCGAGAGTGCTGCCTCGATTTTGCTCTCAATGTCATAACGATCAAACAGAAATTCATTCTTATCGCTTTTCTCTAAAGCTTCTAACGCACCCGGCATCGCCTCACGGCAATAAGAAGAGGCAACCGTAAATGCGGCATCTCCCTCAACAACGATCTTCTGCGTATCACCGCGAACACTATCGCGCAGCGCTCTCTCAATTGGCCCTAAGTCGCTATATAGCAAACTTGGTGGTTCTTGATTTTGCGCTTTGTCCAATAGCTGGTTCCAGCGATTACCTATCAATTCCATATCCAGTTTCAGTTCTGAAACATCCATATCCGCCGCAACCGTTCGCACAACCCAACCCGCTGGTCCGTCCATGCCTTCAACCTCTTCGACGTCTCCATGCTTGCCAGCTTGGATGTCGACGATATCTTGCTCAAGACGCTTGCGCGCTTCGGGGTCTTCAATAGCGCGAGATAAAGCAATATGTGAGCGACAAGGCGCAATCACCAAAGCGCGCCCTGGTAACGTTACATCAGCCGTTACCTGCGCACCTTTATCGTTTACCGGCGGGCGCGTAACCTGAACTAAAATTGTATCGCCCTCAGATACACAATCCTCAATAGCGGCATCGCGTGGCGCATCTGGCAATAGAACCCTTGCTTCGCGAGCACCCAAAAACCCTGCTCTATCTTCTCCAATATTCACGAAGGCGGCTTGCAATCGCGGTACGACGCGCTCAACTTGAGCCAGGTAAATCCGCCCGACAAAATTTGAAGCATCGTCACTTTTAGTATCTGCGGGCGAAATTTGAACATCCGCAAGTTGCCCGCCAATAATATGGGCGACGCGAACGAACCCATCACGTACACTCAAAAATATTTCTTCCGCCATCTAAGCTCTCCTAATTATAATCACCCGCATTAATAATAAAATTAATGATCAACACGTTTTCAAGACAGACGCGGCGCCAAGCCATGCCCCTTGAGCAAATTCATAGTCTCATATAACGGCAAACCAACAACATTTGAATAGGAACCCGTCAGCTGGCTGACAAAACAACCTGCTAGCCCTTGAATTGCATATCCGCCTGCCTTGCCCTGCCATTCACCCGAATTGAGGTACATAGAAATATCATCATCACCGAGACGCTT